>RCUF01000008.1_pt1 | contig 239216 bp, 197 predicted proteins | sample 2166311 | NCBI WGS metagenome assembly RCUF01 (sample SAMN09932608, study PRJNA488358) | compost metagenome | feature: garden; material: soil; isolation source: compost soil in 4-hydroxybenzonitrile-enriched culture | place: Germany: Experimental Botanical Garden Goettingen | collected 2016-01-27 | reverse complement strand
ATACCTACTATTTACCCAATTTTTACAGAATCATAGTTTGCATACACGGCCTAGTCACCAAACAAATCTTTTCCAGAGTCCTTTCGGTACTCTCTCCCTTATCTCTAGCAAATGAGAGTGTGGGGAATATAATCGCTTTAGCCTGCTTTAACCTCACTCTTCTTTTCCGATGGAAATCAGCAGGATCGAGGATAACGTACTTGCCTTTATTTCTGGATAATGGAGTTTAAGATATAAGAAATATATTGTAATTATATCTCTTTTATTCTTAATATAGAAATATATGTTCGTTATAAATTGATGGTTTTCCTTCTTTAATAATCTTTCCGCTTGGCTGGGGTAATGCTTCTTGTACGCTAATTCATTAGTCAGATCTACTAATATGACTATTCATTACAAATTGGTTAAAAAAAGCACCCCGAAGGATGCCTAATTGGGACATTGAGAGAAAACCATGTCCAGTAAAATCAATCACTTAAAACGTGATTAGAGAAGGGAACTAACCAATGCAATTATTAAAATTACAAGAATAACTATAAAAAGAATCTTGTAACCAGATTGTTTGTGAGTATTTTTTTTCTTTTTAATCTGGTATACAGACGCATAACATACACCCCAAACGATCAAAAGAACAGCTAAAATACTAGTCATAGACACCTCTTCTTTTAAACTTATAATGGTTCAATATCAAATGTGGTTGCCCATGTAACCGAGACATAAACTCCGTTGCCATGATTATTGGCACTCATACGAGCCGCAAACAATGCAAAGTATCCTGAAACTGCTCCTGTAAATCCTGAAACAGGAGGATACCAAGCTGTAGCCCCTGTAACTAGTGCCCCTCCACCCGCTATAGTATTGTAGTAATCGATTGCGTCCTTCGTCTGAGCATTAGTGAATTTTCTATCATATCCCCACCAGTGATATGTCCATGATCCATACACTGCGTTAAGCGAGATGGTATTATCCACTATGCTCAAATCACTATGTATAGTGATTTGACCTGCTTTTGATAATTCATTCAATTTATCAAAATGTTCTTGCAAATCTGATAAATTATACTGATTATAAATACTTTCTGGAGCATCCTTTAGAGACAATACTCCATCTTTTACTTGTACATAGGGTTTTACCATTTCAATTGAATTTTGTTGCAATGTAGATGAATTCGAGAATTGTGAAATATTTTCTGTGTTAGATGCAGCAGAAACAGCTAATGGTGCAAATGCCGATAAAGCTAACGCCCCTGTAAGAATGAGTGCTATTTTTCGAATTTTTCATGAAACATTCTCACTTCCTTTTCTTTTTTTGAACTACATAGAAATAATAACATATAATAGGAATATATTGTTATTATTTTTTCAAAAAAGTAGAAGGTTTTAATAGTAGGAACCATTTTTTTTGTTTCTTTCGACAATAATCTACGAGTAAATCAACTATTACATAGAACAATCCACCTAATTAGTGTCAAAAAAATTTTCCCTAAAATAAGAAAAAACCGATCCGTATAAGGAACGACTTAGGATGATATATGTACGATTTTGAAAAGTTATGCCCTTGTCTTTGTTCCTGTAGTTGAGAAGCTTCAGCCACCGTAATCTGAAATGTAGGTGCAAGAGAGGCAGGTACCTGGTATCCTTCAATTTCAACTATCAGACCTTCATGATTGGTTTTCTCAATAAAGAAAATGTCTTTGATCTGAGCAGCATCAGCTCGCTTCCCTGACTTGAGCATAAATGCGTCAGACCATCTTCCTCCGATTTTCTGTTTGTCCGCTGACTTGGGGTGCACGTTGCGTCAACGAGCTAATCTCTCCATGAGTCACGTCTGGATGAAAATCCGATTCCCGTTCCCCGCGATAACTTGTGAATGGCCGATCCACAGCTAGATTGAATTGAGCCACCGCCACGCCTGATCTCATGTTTATTTGTCATAGTAGTACTTTGAATTAAATAATAGATCTTATACGTTAAAGCAAAAGAGCCGCTCAATAAATAAGCGGCTTTCAACGTAAATGAATTTGTATTTTAATGAAAATATTTCTAATCGGTTGTATCTCTTCTTAACGAGTGACCTGAACAATATTTGATTAGCGCTCGTGTGGCATTTAGAAAAACGACAAATCACCTTAAAATTCTTCACCGTTAGTTTATACTGTATTTTCCCCAAAAGAATATCCTTGATTTATACAGATATCATCAAAACAAAAGGTTTATTTTAAATATAAAATCTACAATAGTACTGCCACAATACATTATCCTTATAGCTACTTCATCGACTCGGACAGCTCTGTGAAAATAACGCCTAGTGCGTATGCACCAGCATCAGGGTATCCCAGGCTACGATCGCCGACTGTACCTGCACGGCCCATGCGTGCCACAATATCTTCCGTTTTCTTCGCACCCTCGACGGCTGCTGCCGCGCCTTTGGCAAACGCGGTTTTGAGGTCTTCTCCAGACTCAGCACTTTGTGTCCAGGCATCGGCACATGGAACAAGTGCATCAATCAATGTCTTGTCACCTACAACGGCACCACGGCCGAAAGAGCGCTCTCCTGTCGACTGAATACCTTGAACCGCCGCTTGCATCATTTCAGCAAATTCAGCAACGCTCAATTGCTGAGCATCCCCCACAGCCTTGCCTGCTGCACGGAAGGCCGAGCCCCAGATCGGGCCAGACGCACCGCCACAGTATTCCATGATTACGAGCGAACAGGCATCGAGGAACGAACCGATGTCTTTTTTCTCTTCATTCATGATGTGGTTCCACTCGCGCTTCAATTGACGGAAGCCCTTCGCCACACTCATGCCAAAATCGCCATCACCTGCATGGGAATCCAGCTCACAGAATGGCACCTCGTTCTTGATGATGATCTCACTCATTTTATCGATCAGGTAGACGATGTTATCCAGGGAGAATTGGTTGTTGCTGATCACCGCAGACGAAGCAGGTGTCTCCACTTCATAAGATACCGGAGCGTCTTCACTCTGAGCAGCCTCTAACGCTTCGGAGTATGCCACTTGTGCTGCGGGAGGACCGGATACCTTGAACGCAGGCGCATCACTTTCCTTGAACAACAGCGTCTTCAGTTCATCATCCAGCTTCAGTATGGTAAGGGATGCCCCTGCCATATCAATACTTGTCATGTAGTTGCCAACAAACGTCGTAGTCACCTGTAGACCTGTATGCCCTGCAAGCTCCCGTTGAACGGAATTGTTCAGCAGGTACAGCTCCTGAAGCGGTGTTGCGCCAAAGCCATTCACAAGCACCGCAATCTCGGCAGAAGCATCCTTGTCCAGCTTCATGTCTGCTAGCAATGCCGCGACCATCCGACCTGCCAGCTCATCTGCGGATACTATTTTCTCACGGCGAATGCCTGGTTCACCATGGATACCTACACCGAATTCCATTTCGTCCTCTGCAATTTCAAATGTCGGGGTCCCCTTGGCAGGAACCGTACAGGATGTGAGTCCAAAACCAATACTGCGCACATTCTGTGCTGCTTTCTCCGCCACCGCTTTCACTTCTGCCAGACTGCGCCCTTCTTCCGCTGCTGCACCGGCAATTTTGTGAACGAGTACAGTGCCGGCAACGCCGCGACGACCTACAGTATATAGGCTGTCCTGCACAGCAATATCATCCTCAACCCGTACATACTGTACGTCGATGCCATCCTCCTCTGCCAGATACGCTGCATTCTTGAAGTTCATCATGTCTCCGCTATAGTTCTTGATAATCAGGAGCGTACCTTTGCTGCTGGCTGTAGCCTTAATCGCCTGATACACCTGGATTTGGGAAGGAGATGCGAACACATCTCCACATACCGCTGCATCCAGCATGCCTTTTCCGACGTAGCCTGCGTGAGCCGGTTCATGTCCACTACCTCCGCCACTGATCAGGCTGACTTTATTAGCCTGAATCTCTCTGCGCTTAATAACTTTATACTTCTTCAAAAATTCAAGCTCCGGATGTGCAAGCGCAATCCCGTTGCACATCTCCATGACAACATTCTCAGCCTGATTTATTATTTTTTTCATTATTTCCCCTCCCAGCGAGCTTTGTACTCCCGTCCGATCCGATCAGCCGTTGCAATGGCACCCGCAACCTCAGGCACCGTGATCGGGAACGGCATCGAGTGAATGGATTCCTCTGGAATACAAGCAATCTCTGCCACCTTCAGCAGCTCCTCCTGGCTAATCGTATCTACACCGATATCGGCCAGACTGACTGGCAGGCCAACTTCAAGACAGAAGTCAAGCACCTGATGGAGCTCCTCAGTTGGAGCATTTTCAAGGACGAGCTGTGCAATCGTACCGAACGCTACCTTTTCCCCGTGGAAGAAATGGTGTGTGCCCTCCAGAATGGTCAATCCGTTGTGGATCGCATGCGCTGCAGCAAGACCGCCACTCTCGAATCCAAGACCGGACAGCAGGATGTTGGTCTCTACGATGTTTTCCAGTGCTTGGGTTACCATGTTGCTGTCACTGGCTACTTTGGCCTTCGCACCATCGCTCAGCAGCATTTCATAACATAGCTTCGCCAAGGCAAGTGCCGCATTCGTACCGAATGCTGAAGGTGTGTAGCCCTCGCGGGAGCCCATTGGCAGACTTGCGTTAACTCGGGAATAAGACTTCGCTGTCGCTCTCGCTTCGAAGTACGTGGAGAGTGCATCTCCCATGCCAGATACCAGGAAACGTGTGGGTGCATTGGCAATCACCGTTGTATCCACGAGAACCACACTCGGACTTTGTTTGAAATAAGCATAATCATCAAAGGCACCATCTGGGGTATACAGTACGGCCGAGTGACTTGTCGGTGCGTCCGTTGCCGCAATCGTTGGACAGATGATCAACGCTTCACCCTCTGCTACACATTTAGCCGCATCAATCGCTTTACCACCGCCGAGGCCAATGGTACAGGTGCAGCCTTTGTCCTTCGCGATCTCTTGCAGGCGCGCTACTTCCTCACGGGAGCATTCACCTCTAAAACCGCTTTCAACAAAAGTAATATTGAACTTCTCTGCGGTGGCATCCAGCTTCGCCTTTACGCGCTGTACATCATCCGGATGGGCAATTAGCAAGGCAGAATTCCCGAAGGATTGTACAAAATAACCCAGGTTCAACAACTCATCTTCACCTTGTACATATTTGGTTGGGCTGATAAACGCTTTTCTCATATGGATATAAACCTCCTGAACTGATATGCAATCAGAAATAATGTTTAAATTTGAATCGCTTACATTAACCTAAATATAACGCAGGAGCAGGACGTTTACAGTGGACTTTTATAACAAATAATTATAATTTGCAATCGTAATTTTTTTCTTTTTAACACAATCGTGGTATGTTATTGTCATGAGATGGTTGAATATTGACCTCCCATACTACATTACCCTTCGGCATTGCATTTTAATATGTACAACTTGCTAACTTTTAACGGCCGAATTTGTGAATCCAGGTTAGCTATGGAGGCTGCACCCATGATCAAAGAATATCTGCATATTCATAAAATTCTGGACCTTACCAAATGGAATCGTCTACAGGACTCACTTGCAACGGTGACCAAGCTCGCAATACTTACCGTAGATTATAAAGGCATTCCCGTAACCAGCCATAGCAGCTGCCAGGCCTTCTGCCAGAATGTTCGACAAGATCCCGAGTTTCTCCCCTACTGCCAAAAATGTGACGCGCGCGGCGGTCTGGAAGCCGTTCGACTCAATGAGCCTTACGTCTATCTATGCCATTTCAATATTATAGATATTGCGATTCCGATTACGATCGATGGGAAATATATCGGCGCTGTAATGGCGGGACAAGTGAAGCTCGCTGACCCCGAGAAGGGAACGGAGCTGGAGCAGATCGTTACTTCCAAGAACGTGCCTATGCATGCCGGGAAGCTGGAGGAATTACAGAAAGACTATGACCAGTTGCCTGTCATGACCTATGATGAGATTGTGAAAATATCCAATATGCTCTCCCTGCTGTGCAGCTACATTGTGGAGGAAGCGCTCAACAAGCATTTACTGGTCGAGATGTTCGAGAAGGCTTCGGGGAATCAAGAGTCTGTGAACCTGTCCACCATTCTGCCCGGCTACTCCATCCGTAATATTGAATCTATCAAAAAAGAGATGACCAACGCGATTGCGGATGCCTATCTCAAGAACAGCCCAAGCGATACGGACATCACGAGCCCGGTGCTTCAGCCCGCTTTTGAATACATACACAGTCACAAGAGCGAACAGATTACGCTCAAACAAATGGCCGAGCTGTGTCACCTGAGTCCAAGCTATTTCAGCAGGTTGTTCGCCAAGGAGACCGGTGAGAACTTCACGACTTACCTGGCGAGGCTGAAGATCAAATGGGCCAAGCAATTGCTGGAGGTTACTGACATGCCCGTAGCGCAGATTAGCGATGAGCTGGGATTTAATGAATCGGGGTATTTTATCAAAATCTTCAAAAAGTTCGAGGAGATCACGCCTGCACTCTATCGCAAGTATATTCAGGAGAAGTCTGTTCGGTAGGGGTATAGACGTAAATGGTGTGGTGTAATATGTCGTTTGATCTACAGTCTGTCCCCAATCCGTCCTCAAAACAAAAAGCAGTGAGGCTCCGTCCCTCCTGCTCCTTATTGTGCTCATAATATAATGACAGACGATTGTAACACGCATTAATGCGCGTTATAATGTATTTAAGGGGTGAGGAACAAGGATGAAGGGGTATTCTTCAAGAGATGTGATTAAGATGCTAAAGGCCAATGGCTGGTATCTGGTTCATACTGTAGGCGATCACTTCCAATTCAAGCACCCTACAATTAAGGGTAAGGTTACAATAACCCACCCGGTTAAGGATGTTGCAATACACATCATGAAGGACATTGAGAAGAAGACGGGGCTAAAATTCTAGTCCTCATCTTAACAAATAAATGGAAATTATATTTACTTTAGAAAGGATGATTAGTGGATGAAGAAAAGTTACACTTATCCTGCGATATTGAACTTCACAGGGAAACATATTGAAATTTCCTTTCCAGACTTAGAGGAAGCTATATCACAAGCGGATACTATTGAGGAAGCCGTTAGACGGGCAAATGAAGTATTGAAGCTGACTATTGAAAGCCGACTAGAGGACAAGGAAGATATTCCAGCCGCCACGCCGTTGAACGAATTAGAACTGGCTTCTGGTCAACGTACAATTGTGGCGACGGTTAATCTGAATGAGAAGATCAAATATGTGAGTAAGAATCTAACGATCCCAGAAGATTTGAACGCAGCTGCAATGGATGCTGGACTTAACTTCTCCCAAGTACTGCAGCGAGCTCTACGAGAAGAACTTAGTAACAAATGAAACACGTTCATGAAATTGCAAAATAAGCCCGCCAACCATAAATGACGGGTTTATTTAATCAAGTGAGGCGAAGAAAATGTTTACCATTTGGATTTAGTCTATTTAAAATAACATAGATATATCGCTCGACCATTGAAGGTTAAAATAGCTTAACTAAGTTATACTGAGTATACTAATCTGAAAGCATCAGTACCGCACCCTCCATCATATGTGGGGGCATTTTTCCGCAGTCGTTTACAACAATAGCTGCTTCCACACTCTGTCATCCTCGCACTTAGTCGACTACCTTCAAATAGCCGTTGTACTTTGGCCTTGCCTATACTGCCCTACAACCAATAACCTCCTCTTCGATGACCTATTGATTCACCTTGACGTCTCCGATCCAAAAGTTCGTCCCCAATCCGTCCCCAACGGTGAAAAAACTCTCGTCCCCAGTAATGTAGGCTTCATAATAAGAATATCTAAAAAAAGAACCCCTTGAATATCAAGGGATTCAATCGATAAAATATGATGCCGAGGACGGGGGTCGAACCCGTACGGTAGTCACCTACCGCAGGATTTTAAGTCCTGTGCGTCTGCCAATTCCGCCACCCCGGCATAAAAATCATGTGATTCCGCTTATATCCAAAGCAATAATTGGAAAGCTTCTAATTTATAGCCCGTTTGCGGTCACCAACATATCTTACGATAATTTGAAGATGATTGCAAGTGTTTTTTTCGGTCCTTTGAAAAGGCTGTATTTATAGAGTACCCCAAGACATTAATATCCCATAACGAATTCAAACTTCGCACAATACAACCACGCATATCCTTTCATGCTTAAACACACAATAATGCTGTCTTTCATTCTGATCTGTGAGGAGTGTTATGTATGCGTGAAGGGTTAGTTCCAACAGTTCTTGGTACCGTTGTATCTGCCTCGGGAGCCGTACTGCTCGCAAGTAGGTACAAGCTCGCCGCCACTGGCATTCTTGGATTTGGTCTGGCCCATTTGGTGCTGGGCACCATCGATTTGGTTGAACACCGAGTTGAACACAGATAGGCTCGAAGGACCAAGCCGGAGGAGGACAACTTCTCCGGCTTCATCTTGATTCAAGATCAAGAGCGGGGTTAATAGCATCATATAGCGAATCGTGAAGTCAGCGAAGAATTTCTTCAAAGCTGTCTTATTTGTCTTCAATATAGGCCAGGTGTAGGCTCACTTACAATATCACTGAATCACAACAGTTCTTTTCTAAGAAATGAGGTGTATTAGATGAGTAAAGCTTCCGATCATGAGAAAGACAAGCCACTGGAGGAACGTGCTCCGGGCTTCAATGAGCTTCCTGATGTAGATCCAAGCCGTCCAGCAGCAACTGATATGATTGATCAAGCCGTCGACAAGGGAATGGAGCAGCTTGCAGAGGACTTTAGCGGTAAGCACAACCAGCATGAACCCGAGGAGAAATAGTGTACCCTTAGGCTTACTCATCTACCTGAGTGTGCCTCAAGTGCTCCAAGTTTTTACTGGCTTCCACATGCACAACGGATGACCATCCCAGTCTCCCTTGAACAGCAAAACACCGCCTTAGTTAATCTCTGGGCGGTGTTTTCTCATTATTACTATAATAAATCGCTATATTGTATACTCATTTCTAATATGACAAAACGTTTCTACTGTGTTTCAGATAACTTTGCTTCGGATATATGTAGGTCTGCAGCTACCTCCAGGAACAGGACTATCGTTTGATCGTTGTTCCTTCAAAATCTTTCCGTTATCTACTGTAGCTGCATAATCATTGCTTATAAGTCCTTCTAGAACAGCATCGAAATCCAGCCAATGATGGATACCCAGAGTACCGCACTGATCAGCAGCCCCCAGATGATTCCTGTCGTAAAGCTGCCTTCCTCCGTTGATCTGGCAGGATGCATTCCAAGACGCATACCAAGCTTAACCTTTAATGCATTCCAGTTCATACAACCCCCTCCTTAAGTTCTATTTCGACATATGCGATCCGATTATTTAGACCTATTGGCACATTTTTTCAACTTTTTTATAGGCTCTTGCGACGAATATCCCCACAATAGAACAGGACTTTCCTCTCAACTCCCATTATCTCCCCCAAATTTCCCCACAACTGTACCAAAAGTCATACTTATTCAAATTTTAATAAAAGGTGTTCAGTGTTGTTCATCAGACCGTCATAGCCTCGTGTCAAAAAAATACTTGACGAATGAAATGTAAATGTTGTATATTAAATAACGCCGCTGTTTGATATTTCTTAAGAATGATCAGCAACACAGCATAGCATCGAGGGCCCTTAGCTCAGTTGGTTAGAGCGGTCGGCTCATAACCGATTGGTCGGGGGTTCGAGTCCCTCAGGGCCCATACATAGGAAAGCCTCTCCCGTTCATTCAGGAGAGGCTTTCTGCTTTTGTTTGTGTATTTTTAACTTCGCGTTCATCCACCTGTGCTCCGTCCTCTAATCATGTTCAATAAAATAATTCTTCATTAATATACCTACACTCATGTATACCTTCACTCATGGTATGAAGCGAACACCGTAGCGCCCCCTACGTGACTGATAGATCTCCACCGCCTTGGGGTCCTGATATCCATACATCCATCCGTCCTCCTCAAGACGCTTGGCCAGGCAGCCGGCCTGGAACTTTGTCGTATAGAGCTTGCCGAAATAAATCCACTGCATGAACGTCCCTCTTTCGCTACAAGTTGTCCCTGCTAGTGTGCCCGGCTTGTCGTAAAAATAGCATTATCTCCAATGATTCCCTGTCATACACAAGCTTTCTTAGCATTTATCATCAATAAAATGAGCTTCCTTAGGGTATGGGTGATCGCCTTTTGGTCTTATAGGTCTATGGGCATATTCCCATGGGTCCTAGACTCATTGCTTCCATGGCGTCCACAGCACCTTCTTGTCAAGCTGGCGCTGGCGATGCTCCGAAGGAGTGACGGTATAAGTCTGCTTGAAGGTACGGGTAAAATAGTCCGGCTCCATTCCCACATGAAGCGCAATCTCCTTCACCGTCATTTGCTGCTGATTGTCGAGCAACCATGTGGCGGTCTCCATGCGTATTTTTTTCAAATACTGATGTGGTGTCATGCCCACTCGCCCTGTGAACAGTCGCACCGTCTGCTTCGCGGAATATCCAATATATGCTGACAATTCATCAAGCGAGAAATCCCGTTCCAGGTGATCATGTAGAAATGAAGTAATCGCCTCTACTACACTGTCCGGCTGACGCGTCGGCACGATGTCAGTTCTCTCTGCTTTCTGCAGCCGATGCAGCTCCACGCAGAACGACAACAGCAGCTCAGCAGACTTCCACAGCTGAGGACGCTCCCCTGTAATCTCCCACATCTCCTCCATCCGTTCATATAAGGAATCCACCTCAGTTAATGGCATACAATAAGGCCGCTGCCCGAAGCCTAATTCGTCCATCCATCCCTCTCTTCGCTCCGTGAAGGTGACGAATCCCAACAGCCAATGCTGCTGATCCAGCGCCATGTATTCATGCGGCAGTCCAGCAGGTATGTACAGCAGACTGTGCTCAGGAATAGCCGACCATTCCTCCTCCCCGTAGATTCGAAATACCCCGCTCCCCTGGAGCGAAATCATGCACTGCATCGCTGAGAACCCCTGCGGCCGCGTCATGGGCGCCTGAGGCTCCACCCCAATGGTATATAGCTGGATCGGCATCCCCTCCGGGCTCTGCTGATACAGATTGATTCGTAGTCCCAGCTTCTCCACTGTCTTGGCCTCCTTGATAACATGTCCTTTTTGTGAGGTAAAATGTCCATTTATCACCTATGGATTAACTCAATTTGTCTATATAATCAGATGTGTTATTACAGTGATTTTACCATGATAAGGAGTCTGATGAAATGATCCGTATCGAACCCTATTGGGAAAACCCAAATATTCTACAGGTGAATCGCGAGCCGGCCCGCGCTGCCTTCATACCTTATGACAATCAGGCCGCTGCCATTGCCAGAAAAAGGGGATATTCACCCTATTACCAATCCCTGAACGGAAACTGGAGCTTCAGCTATAAGGCAAGTGTACATCAGGTTAATGAGCCTTTTTACGAGCAGGACTTCGACACATCCTCCTGGGATCAGCTGTTAGTGCCCTCCTGTTGGCAGACGAACGGATATGATCAGCAGCACTATACGAATGTGAACTACCCTATTCCATTCAATCCACCTTACGTTCCGAGCGAGAATCCTGCCGGATTGTATGCGCGCAGCTTCTATCTGTCCGAAAAGGAGACTGCCAAGCAGCAGTATATCGTGTTCGAAGGAGTTAACTCCTGCTTCTACCTGTGGGTGAACGGTCAATTCGTCGGTTATAGTCAGGGCAGCCGCATGCCTGCTGAATTCCGTATCAGCGACTATGTGCAAGCCGGTGAGAATAAAGTAGCTGTCATGGTGCTGAAATGGTGTGATGGAACATATCTGGAGGATCAGGATGTCTGGCGGTATTCTGGCATCTTCCGTGATGTCTACTTGCTGAGCCGCGAGGATAGCCATGTGCGTGACTTCGAAATCCTTCAAGCTTTCAATGAGGATCTGACCTCTGTCAACTTGCATGTTCAAATTCAAGCGTCGGCAATAGCATCAGACGAGCTTCCTGTAACCGCCACACTGCTGGACCACAATCGGAGCTCTGTCGGCACTGCACATAGCAAGCTCACGAAGGATGGAAGCCTGTCCATACGACTGAACAATCCAACACTATGGAACGCTGAGCGGCCTTACCTCTATGAGCTGATTATTCAGGCAGGCGCTGAGACCTTCGCTCATCATGTTGGCTTCCGCACCGTATCCATTGAAGATAGCGTGTTCAAAATCAATGGCGTTCCCGTCAAATTAAAGGGTGTGAACCGTCACGATTCTCATCCCGTCCTGGGCGCTACCGTCTCCATGCGGCATATGAAGGAAGATCTAATGCTGATGAAGCAGCATAACATTAATACGGTCCGTACATCGCATTATCCGAACGATCCACGTTTCCTGGATCTGTGCAATGAGTATGGCTTCTATGTCATTGATGAAGCAGACCTGGAATGCCATGGGCTGATTCGTGCTTACCCGGGTAAGGAAGAGGCCTTCCACATGATCTCAGCTGACCCTCTCTGGCGAGAATCCTTCATAGAGCGAGCTGAGCGGATGGTAGAGCGGGACAAGAATCATCCGTGCGTCATCATCTGGTCTATGGGTAATGAGTCCGGCTACGCGGACAATCACATCGCAATGGCTGCCTGGACCAAACAGCGGGATGCTTCAAGACTTGTGCATTACGAGGGAGCCGCAGAACGCTACAATGGTGACAAGCGCAAGGACGTTCTCGACATGGAGAGCGAAATGTATGCCTCCACAGAGAAGGTTCAGGCTTACGCCGAGGACCCTGCACGGACCAAGCCGCTGTTCCTGTGTGAATACAGCCATGCTATGGGGAACGGACCTGGGGATCTGAAAGAGTATTGGGATTTATTCTACCGCTATCCGAAGCTCATGGGTGGATGTGTCTGGGAATGGTGCGATCATGGCATCCAGCAGACTACTGCGGATGGCACCAAGTACTTCGCTTATGGTGGAGATTTTGGAGAATCGCCGCATGACGGCAACTTCTGTATTGACGGACTGGTGTCACCTGATCGCAAGCCACATACAGGTCTGCTGGAGCTCAAGCAGATTATCGCGCCTGTGCATACAGATCTGGTTGATTTTGCAAAAGCAGAGATTCGTATTCATAACCGCTATGATTTCACGGATCTATCCAATGTCATGCTGCACTGGAAGCTGGAGCAGGATGGGCGACTTATTGCGCAAGGGTTGCATTCAGAGCTGAACGTCCAGCCTGGTAATCAGGCCGTAATTCAGCTGTCCTATTCCCTGGAGGAGCTGGTTCAAGAGCAGGGTTCGGTATGGCTTACGCTCTCGTATCGGAGCAAGCTGGAGACGGCCTGGTCAGTACCTGGCTATGAGCTTTCCTTTGCTCAATTCGAATATGCCGCACAGCAGCAAGCTGTCGCACCTATGGTCTCGTCGTTACCGGAATGGCCGCTGGAGACAGTGGAGGAGAATGGCCAGCTGTTGATTCGTGGTCGTCATTTCCAATACACGTTCGAGCTTGGACTCGGCACATTCACTTCGATCTCCAAGCAGGGTGTGGAAATGCTCGCTTCACCACCGAAGCTATCTGTATGGCGAGCTCCAACAGATAATGACATCAACATAAAGAATGAATGGCTGAGCTGGCAGATGCACGAGCTTCACACGAAAATCTACAGCTGCTCATGGAGCAGTACCGACACAGGCATCATTGAGATTCGTGTCTCCTACGGACTTGGCGGTAGCATTCGTCCTATGCTGATTCAAGGCCGTTCGGTCTGGACAGTAGACAGTCAAGGCCTGATCACCTTCTGCACGCAGGCCGATGTGAATGAGGAGGCTCCTTATCTGCCACGCTTTGGTCTACGTCTAGAGATGCCGAAGGGTTCGGAGGAAGTCGAATACTTCGGCTACGGACCACATGAGGGCTATGCTGACAAGCATCACAGCACTCGTAAAGCCGTGTATGAGACCACCGTCGACCAACTGTTCCAGCACTATGTCATGCCACAAGAGAATGGCGCACGCTTCGGTACAGGATGGGCAAACGTAACGAACCTGCTCGGCATGGGACTTCGCTTCACGGCTGAGGAAGACTTCTCCTTCCAGGCGCTGCATGTGACCCCAGAGCTGCTGGCTAAGGCAGAGCATACCTATGAGCTGCAGACGATTCCGGAGACTGTAGTCCATATTGATTACAAAATGAGCGGTGTCGGCTCCAACTCATGTGGTCCAGAGCTGCTGCCAGCCTATCGTCTGTCCGAGAAGAACATTCGCTTCACTTGTCAAATCCGCCCCGTATTCAAGGAAGATGAATAAGGAGCGACATTGTGGATGAATTCCGTTCACTGAGTTACTGAGTTTCATGCAGATCATTCACTTGATCTGTCAGCAGAAAATTAAGTATTAGTACTAATACCCAAGAAATCGAAGCAGCGACAGCAAAAGACACGAAAATCAAGTCCTCGGCTGTCGCTGTTTCGTTAATCTAACGCTTGCCACCTATTCAAAAGATGAGTTTAAAACTAAAACCCAAACTCTTCTACTCGCTCAAGCCACTCTCGCATAAGTGATTCAAACAACATAGTCTGTTCAATCTGAAGATTATGTCCTGCTCGATCCAGAACAGCAAAGGTTGCTCTAGGATAATTGTCTAAAATTCTAAAAGCATCTATGTAACCAACGACTGCATCTTGTCGACCAACAGTAAATACTGTTGGCTTGTTGAAAATTAATTCATCGATATTGGTGGAAAATCCGTAGTTTCTCTGAATCTTGCTAAGAAAATCATAGTCGGCGATCTTACAACCTGCCACGATCTCGTTAGCATACCTTTTCCAATTATATTCATTAAGGACGACTTGATTTGCGCTAAAATCACTTCTTTGCTCCTCGGACAAGGTGTCCATAAACTCACGATCATAATGAACAATAAGATGCTCGGGAAGGATTCTTCTTGTATGCTCAGGAATAATTAATGGGCAAATCAGTGCAGCGCCACCAATTCGATCTTTATGTCTATTAATTATTCCTCTTGTGATATATCCCCCGTACGATTCACCTGCGATCAGATAATCTTGGTGTGGGATAAGTCTTTCGATAAAATTCACAACTGCTTCCAGCATATCATCTGAATTACCTATTTGATCATAATCCTTTGTTTCTCCCATTCCAGGCAGGTCAAGATAGATACGACGCCAACCAGGGTTATCTTCAAATATTGGTTCCATACACCCACTCATTAACCGATGATCTGGTGTAAAACCATGGATCATTATAATCGGCTTGCCTTCACCAATGTCCTCGTAATATATATTGGCATTCTTGACTTTACAATATGGCATCAAGACTTCCTCCCAAATGAGCTATTTATAATACACTTACACTAAAAAATCTACAGCACACCAAGTGCCGTGTAGTTTTAATTTTATGCAGATATATGATTTATGTAAAGAACGTTTGTTCTGTATTTTTGTTGCTGACCTAATCTATTTTCTGACCTAATCTAACTAGAAAGAATTTCGTTCACCGCTATACGGTGTGACTTGTACACGGGCTTGTTCCAGCACCATCTAACATAACAGATCATTTATGCCCTCGTAACTTGCTGGATTGCTCGATTTGCTGGCTTATTAGCTTATTGGCTTGCTAACTTCCAAACAACCAGATCATATGTAAAAGGGCCTTCCCCGGTCACTTGCTAACCATTGGGAAGGCCCATAATTTCAAATTCTATCGTTACTTCTTCTCTGCCAGAGAGCCTTGAAGGTCTGCCGCACTGAAATCAGGCTTGGCCTCGATGGAGGTATCTCCTGCAGCCTTTGCTTTTTCCAGCGCCGCATTGTAGCGAGCGTTCAGATCTGCAATATCCTTGTCCAGATCGCCGCCAGCGAAGATATAGCGGTTAAAGATATCGACCTTCTTCATTCCCTCTACACGGCCTTCTGTAATGATCAGCGGTGTAGCTGGGTAGATGCCGTCATTGACAGTTGGCAGGAAGTTCTCAATGCCAGCAATATCCGGCGCCTTGGCTGTTGCAGCTACGGAAGGAATTACGGATAAGCCATAGCCACCCTCTTGGTAAGCTACCTGTACTTCGTCGCTATACATCCATTCAATGAACTTCCAGGCGGCTTCCTTGTTCTCGGAATTCTTGCTCAATGCAAGGTAGCTGCCGGAAATGACCTGATCTGCACCATTCGCCTGTCCGTCAATAGTAGGCGGCATAGCTGCTGCCCAGCGAATGTCTGTCGGGAATTGTGTCTTGTATACAGTCGGCTCTACAGAGTGATTAAAGTACATGCCGATCTTGCCTTGAGCAAATTGCGCACGCAGTGGGTCGATATCCAGCGATTCCGAGCCTGGTAGCATGCTTCCATTCTCTTTAATCTGATGTAGCGCCTCGGCTACTTCCTTATACATGCCGAAATCAAATTGTCCCTTTTGGAAATCAAAACCTTCATTACCTACATTCTTACTCAGAGTCGTAATTGGATAGGCAATACGTTCGAAGCCACTTGCACTCTTGAAGTTGCCTGCGAAGCCATAAGCACCGACATCCTTGCCCGCCTCTGTGATCTTCTTGGCGTCCTCAACCATTTCCGCAACGGTCGTCGGAGGACTGTCAATACCTGCTTTCTCGAACAGATCCACATTGTAGATTAGACGCCAGAATTGGCCGATATTCGGCAGGGTATAGATTTTACCATCCACCATGTTCTTCTCCTCGATCAGCACGTTGGAGAAGCGCTCTTTCATCTCAGGAGAAATATAATCATCGAACGATTCCAGATACCCCCGCTTCACCCAGGTCGGTACGTTACCAGGATCGACCCGGAGAATGTCTGGTGCCTGATTACTTGCGAAGGCGATGTCCACAGACTGCGAGTAGTTGTCCGCCATAACCTTCATTTCAATCTCTACATCTTTATTCAGTTCCTGATATTCTTTAATCTTGGCTTCAATAAAATCGGAGTCATGCCGGTCAATGGTCCAATACACCAGCTTGGTCTTCTGTCCCTCCGCACTACTGCCTGTCTCAGGAGCAGCCGTCTGTCCCGAGGAGCATGCCGCCAGGGAACCAACGAGCAGCAATGACGCTCCAGATAACAACCATTTCTTCATACCCATACCTTTATTTCCTCCCCTTTTGTAATCGCATTCATTTACAACTAAATCATAATCCAATGTCCTCTGATGTCGTGAAGGAGAAAACAACTATCCAGGGGAGAGAAAACCATCATTCTAATTCGTAGCCGGCGAAGCGTATTTTGCACGGAAATCCGTAGGTGTCATCCCGGTATGGCGCTTGAACAGCTCCGTAAAATAAGGGCGATCCTCGTACCCCAGCGAGCTGGCAATATCCTGCACCTGTAGTCCCTCCAAGACAAGCTCCTTGGCCCGCTCCATGCGCTGACTCGTAATGTACTGAGCCAGAGTCATCCCCATCTCCTTTTTGAACAGATTGGAGAAATAACTTGGACTTAAATGCACCACCTTGGCGCAATCCCCCACGGATAGATTCTGGTGCAGATGACTCCGTATATGGGAAATGGCCCGCTCCACGAGAATACGGGAATCACTGACCTGTCTCACCTTCAGATATTCGCAGCCCTGTCGGCACAATTCTCTGATCTGGCTGCGTAGATCCTCGAAGGAGGTCGAGTTATTCATATCAGATAGCTTGCGATCCAGATCATTCTGCTCTTCCTCAGATACTTTCTCTGAGAAAGCCCGGTGGATCGAATGAGCCAATTCCAGACATAGTGTCTTCACGTGAGCCGGATCAGGCCGTGTCGGACAAGCGATCCATTCATTCCACATCTGCTCCAGCTGCTCCTCTGCCTTCGGCAGATTGGCGGAACGCAGACAATACAGGAGCTCCTTCTCCTTCTCATAGGAGTAACGAAGATGACCTGCTCTGCTCTCTGCCTCTTCCTCAAAGCAATAGACACTGTTGCCCCCGGTCAGGAACGTATAGGCCAGCGCCGTCACGGCCTGTCTGTAGGACATGGCGAGCTGGGATGTCTGCTTCACCTCCGTACCGACGCCAATGGAAATGGTCTGATAGGTGTGAAGATGTACATTTTCACGACAATGCTCTGCCAGTTGCTCCATCGTTAATGCCTCACATGGATTCACCACAATGACAAGCTGGTTCACCTTCTCACGGAAGACAATCCCCTTCGTATAGCGAAAAATGGTCTCTTCTATAATATTCTGCACAGCAAAGCGGATTAGCTCCACCTCGTTGACAGGTAGCTCTGCCGTACGATCTGCGAAGAAATCAATCTCGGCCACCATCACACCGAAATCCTGATCCTTCATCGTAATACCATAGAAATCCCATTGCTGCTGATGACGCTCCTGCTGAATACCATAGCGAATCGCAAGCCGCATGAATTCCTGCCTTAAGTAAGGAAGGCTTTCGCGCAGCTTTTTCTCCATGCCCCGCATCTGCTCTACCTGGTTGCGTTCCCGTTCAATGATCTCCTTAGCCTTCAGGACGGACTCCAGCACCTGCTCCTTCGTGAACGGCTTGACAATGAAATCAAAGGCTCCCAGCTTCACGGCTTCCTGCGCATAAGCGAAATCCGTATAGCCGCTCAAGAAAATCAGCTTGATGCCCGGCAGTTCTTCTTGGATGCTGCGCATCATCTCAAGCCCGTCGAGGAACGGCATGCGAATATCCGTCAGCACGATATCCGGCTTCACTAGCCGGATCTGCTTCAGGCCCTCTTCCCCGTTACTAGCGGTCGCAGCAACGGTGATCCCATGCTCCTCCCACGGAATACGCTGGGACAGCCCGCGCACTACGGTCGCAATATCATCAATAATGCAGATTTTGATTCGCTCATCAAATGTCATGATTCATCCTCACCTTCCAGTGGAATCAGCAAGGTAGCTACAGTAGCCTCGTAAGGGATGCTGGTGAAGTGGATCGCTGCCGCTTGTCCGTAATAGAGCATAATGCGGTTGCGAATGTTGGACAGCGCATATCCTCCACTGCCGCCTACTTCTCTCAAGCTGGCATTGATCTGGTCTGCATCCACGCCGATTCCGTTGTCCGTTACTCTGATGATCAGAAAGGTCTCATCTGTCGTGACTTCAATATGAATTTGGCCCTGTTCCCGTTTCTCCTTCAGACCATGCAGGATGGAATTTTCCACCAAGGGCTGGATGATAATCTTCAGTACAGGCCTGTTCAACAGCTCAGGCGGCGCAGTAATGGTGTATTCGAACAAGCCCTCGTAGCATTGCTGCTGCAGACTCAGATACTGACGCACATGCTCCAGCTCTTTGTCCAGCGTGGTTAGCTCCAGGCCATTATTCAACCCCAGCCGGAACAGCTTGGACAAGGAAATCAGCATTTGCTTCACATCCTCATATTCGTCCATTTCGCACTTCCAGAAGATCGTATTTAGCGTGTTGTACAGGAAATGCGGATCAATCTGCGCCTGAAGCGCCTTGATCTCTGCCTTTCTTTTTTCCTTCTCCGTGGCCTTGACCTCCACAATTAGTCCATTGATACGGTCAAGCATCTCATTGAATTTCTGACCAGCCTCTGCAATCTCATCCTGGAAAGGGCTTTCAAATCTGGCGTTGAGATCATCTTCCCCCACACGCTTCATCGTGCGTTGCAACTTTTGTAAAGGTGTAAGCAGAAGGCCTGATAGATAGGCAGCCAAGAGTAGCGTCAGCAGCGTACAGCCAGCTATGATCAGCAGTACCATCCATTGGATGGTACGGACAGGCTGCAGCAGTCCCTCCTTGGAGAGATAGCTAATGAGCACCCAATCTCTTGCGTAGCTGGATTGGGCATAGCTTACGAGCATGGTCCCTGCATCGGTATTATATTCAAATTCACCCGCTGGCTCCGCACCAAGCTTGTCTACAAAAGAAACAGATCGCGTCCACTCTGGACGATTCTGATCTCCGATAACGCTGGCACCATCCTTTTTAATAAGCAAAAAGCGGGTGGAGCCATGATCGGCCCCTCCGCTAACGACTTTTTCCAGCATGGCTTCTTTTACATTAATGGTCAGAAATACATCCGGTACGTAATTCTCGGTCAATGGCTGAAGAATTAAGGAGATGACCCGATTCCCCCCTACGAAAAGCTCATCCTGATGGTACTCGATCCACGGCGATGCCGGGTCCTCCTTAATCCGCTGATACAGGCTGGTGGATTCGAACGGTACCCCAGCTTTGCGCAGCTTGCTATTGGAGTAAAAATCGCCATGAGGCGTACTGATCAGAATGGAATCAATCGTATTCTCGGTAAGCTCTGCCTGCGTGAACTGACCCTGCAGCAGAGAAAAATTCACAAAATAGCGCTCTGTATTATTCGCCTGAATATCACGGATCGTCTGCTTGAAGGTCTCACTCAGCATCATCGTAGATGAGGCAACAATGATCTGCTTCAGCTTCTGATCCAGGACATTCACGGATTGGCTAATGACATTTTTGTTGAGCTGCGATGCATTCCGCTCCATAGCGCGGGCTGCGATCACATATGCGCATAGGCCGGTCAAGGCTACGCAGAATACGGTTAAAATCGTGAACGATACCCAGATACGTTTCTTGAGCGAGGTTCTGTATAACCAGGCTTTAATCACAGCTTAACACCTCTTTACCGCCAGATTCTGCCTGCTTGCTGAAGCTATTAGCCTTTGACAGAGCCTGCTGTCATCTGCATGAATGTCTTGTTCGCAGCGACATAGACCAGCAGCATAGGAAGAATAGACAAGCATGCTCCCGCCAGCATCAGCTGGGATTGCGCCGCATCGCCTACACCATATTTCAGACTCGCAAGACCTACGGTCAGCGTCTGCAATCCAGGCTGCGTCATGGTAAATACCAAAGGCAGAATGTATTCATTCCACGCTCCGCGGAAGGTCCATAGCGCCGTAACACCAATCGCTGGCACCAGCAGCGGCAATATGACTCTGTAATATACACTATAGAAGTTACATCCGTCAATATAGGCTGCTTCGTCCAGATCCTTCGGAATCGCACGGACAAAACCGATGAGCATGAAGAAGGCTGTCGCGTGAGAGCTGATCAGGATAATGATAACCGCCCATAATGATTTCTGCAGATTCAGAGCTACCATCAGATCGAACTGCGGACGCAACACGACAGCACCGATAGATATGAACAAGGTCGACGATTGAAGAATAATGTACAGACGCTTACCGATAAAGTCCACCCTGGCTACGGCATAGGCCGCCATCGTACCGATCAGAATGGTGCCTGCTGTAGTAAAGAAGCTGATGAACATACTATTCCACGTAAACTGTGCAAAATTCGCCGAATTCCAAGCCTGCACATAGTTATCCCATTTCCATGCCTGAGGCAGCAGGGTTGAACCGGTAGATAGCTCCAGATTGGACTTCAAGGAACCGAAGAACGCGAGCAGGATAGGAAACAAGGCGAAAGCGGCTACCGCCAGCAGGAAGATCCACAGGATAACATTCGCGATAAGCTTCCGCACTTTGCCAAGCTGCGCACTGGACTCCAGTTGCTGCTCTGTACGGCCAGCAGATGGATTGGCTGTATTCATAGTAGATTCCCCCTTCATTAATAGACGTCATTTAATTTCTTGGAAATGTAGAAGTAGATCAATGTAATCACACCTACGATAACTGCTGTGGCGAAGCCGACGGCACTACCATAGCCGAATTGCTGAATGCTGGAGCTTCCGCTGGAGATCGGGAAGAACAGCTTGTACAGATAGAGATACATAACCTCCGTACGCCCATAAGGCCCACCCTCTGTGAGGACCATAATACTCTCGTAGCCCTTGAGGGATACCGTAATGGCGAGCATAATGATCATCTGCAGCACAGGACCCAACATCGGCACGGTGATGCTCCACATTTTCCGGAACGGTCCGGCCCCATCAATGGAAGCAGCCTCGTAGAGATCTTCTGGAATGTTCTGCAGACCTGCGATGAACAGCAGCATGTAGTTCCCGATGGCACCCCAGATGGCAATAATAATGGAGGTCAACAGTGCATATTTAGGTCCAAGCCAATCGATGGGAGCGGATACAATTCCGTAATTCACCAGCAATTGGTTCACCATACCATTGTAGGAGTTGAACACAACATAGAATACGATAGCCATAACCGAGGCACTTACCACGGTAGGCAAGAAGTATATGGCCCGCAGCAGTTGTCTTCCTTTGAGGGCGCGGTTCAAGATAACAGCAAGTATGAAGGATACAGGGATCGTAATAATCAGCTTGCCTCCGGCATAGATGAATGTGTTCAGTACAGCATGCCAGAACTCGGTATCTCTGAACAGACGTGCGAAATTGTCCAGACCGATGAATACAGGCTCGCCAAAGCCCTGATAATCATAGAACATGTACTTCAAAGCCCAGATGATGGGATAGACACCGAAGATCAATGTCAGGATCAGACTGGGAGCAATAAACGTCCAAGCATTCAGTTGGCGTTTGCTATGGTGCATGGGTGATTCCTCCTCGTGGTCAACTCAATTTCCTTATCCTCATCATAAGAGCGACTTGTCGGAAGGAGTTATGGAGAATACCACTTGCCAAGGGGGAGAAATTCACTTTTTCAGAGTAATTTCCATTTTTCAGTTGCTTTACCCCCTTTGCTCCTTGTATTTATCCATCCCTTATTATGTAAGACCCGCGATATAATCAGATCAGAAACGTGTTAACAATTAACAAGTTAGTCCGTCATGCTTTCTATCGTCATGGTTTCCACTATGAAATTATGAGACTTTGAGTTTCAGGAGATTTACGACTGTACAAATTCTACAAAGGAGGTCGGAACTTTTCATGCCTTCCATGCACAATTGTATTCCAAATGCTCCATTTGGCTGTTATGAGGGGACAGAACTGGAAGCCATCCGCACTCGCGTCCGAGCTTCGGCATTCATGCAACAGGAATACGAACGACAGGTGTCTCTGTCTGAGCAATTCCTGCGGGCTGAGGAAGCTTCTTCCCTCAGGGAGCTTGGGTCCTTCCGTACGGACCCGTTCGTGTTTCGAACCCCAGTTGCTGCGGCCTATCTGCATATCGCCATTCATATCGTTGGTCCAGGCACTGCACGAATTCGCAGCATTCAGCTCACTCATTCCGAGCGCGGGCTTCCAGTGGCAATAGCACATCCATACCTTGGACAAGACCTGACCGGATGGCATGCTCATCTACCTGAAGGGGCATTCATGCAGGCCGTTCCTTATCTCTCTACGGAAGCCTTCGCCCAGACCTCGGGTGTTACGCCATCGGGCGCCGCTGCCGAGGTTGTGAAGACCAGTTGTCTAGAGCTCACGAATACCGGGCCGGAGCCGATTATTCTGACCTACGAGCAACCTGTTGCCATTCAGTGCAATCAATATTACAGCGTTCAGACTGCGCTTAGTCTGCTGCCTCCAAGCTGTAGCGCCGTTCGGGTCGAAATATCATTCACAGATGAGCAGCATCAGCCTGTAGACTCACCTATGCGATCTCCCCTGTTCCAGCGAAGTACCTGTACGAACTGGGCCTATCTTCTTGAGGCGGCAGGTACAGATGCTAACCGCTATATGATGGAGGACGACCCTTGCTATGCCAGATCGAGCGCGGATAAGCTGCTCTACATGCTGGATGACATGCTGAAGGGGATGGAGATCTTCCGGGCTACAGGCTGGCACGATGACGATGTATACGGGGCCGTTCACATCGGGCGCGGACTTGCTGTCATTTCCATTATCTATGGGCAAATTGTGGGTGCGGATGTACTGAAGACGAATGAGAAGCTGCGGATACATGAGTATCTGCGATCCATTGCCGCCATGATGATGGACACTCAATATTATCGATATGATCTGACCGAATTTCCGGATGAAAAAGGCGGCATGCGCAGCAACTGGAACGCGGATCGGGCTACGGGACTTGGAGTATATGCTCTAATGTTCCCGCAGGAGAAGGATGCCGAGAAATATCTGGAGCACGCCCGCAGCGTAGTGGATTGGCAGCTTGAGCACGTAGTTGATGCTCGCGGAGCATGGCCCGAGAACATTCGATATCATGGCGCCGTCTTGCACCGATATTTTCTGTTCTTCGTATTGTTGAAGCGGCTTCGAGGGATTGATTATTTTGGCAGCGAGGTTGTACAGGATATGTATCGCTTCCTGATCGGCTCGGCTATTACCTTCGACCGTTCAGTCAAAGTAGGAGCGGATGAACGGAAGCGTCCACGTATCGTCACACCGAGTGTAGGCGATGCAAATGTCCATGAGCAATGGTGGCGTCTTATGGCGTATGCTGCGCCGCAGTATAGCGAGGTGAACCCCCGTCTTGCGGGTGAAATGATGTGGGCTTGGCAGCACGGTGGAAGAGTTGTGCGGGATAACGGTGCTTTTCCGTATCCACTTGCTGCCCTGCTCTATCCGCAGCCTGAGCTGCAGGCACAGGCTCCTACGCTTGGCTCGGACTATTATCCCGACATGGGCTACGTTATATTCCGGGATCGGACAGATGAGCCTGACAAGAGTCATTATCTGATCTACGAGGCTTCACCCTTGACCTACCATGCCCACAACGATGAGGGACACTTCTCAATCTGGGCCGAGTCTGTGCCGCTCGCACTGGATTCGGGGACTGGCGGATATTACAACGGCGATCGTCATTGGTATCTGTCCAGCAGCGCACACAATGTCGTGCAGTTCACAGATTCGAATGGTGTACCGCAGGATGGACCCTTACGCAGCACTTGTGATGCCGTCTATTTCTCCGAGGAGCTGGATTACGTGTCGAGCACAATTCCTGACGAGCTGGCTCGCTCCTATCAGCGGCATCTCTTATCCGTTAAAGCTGGTTGGCATGTCTATCTCATCTGGGACCGGATCGAGAGCGATCATCCTTCAGTATGGAATCTGCACACGCTTAGCACACAGGCAGATGTCATGGAGAGCTCGATTACGGCCTACGGGCTGGAAGGGATGTGTCTGGATGCCATGATCGCCCAGCCGCATAATCCTGGTATCACCAGTGATGTCGGAGCTCTCGGTGGTGGGTATGAGCTTGGAACCCAGCAGCATTTCCGCATTCACGGACAGGCTGGCGAAGATTACATTGTGTTCCTGCATGGCAGGGCAAGCGACAAGACAAGTTCGGTACTATCAATGGCTCCACTGAATCCCCCATCATTACCTGAAGGCGTGTACATGTACAAGCTCAGCAAGGAGGATGGACAAGAGCTGATCTATGTGCTGAACGGCAATAATCTGGAGCAGGAGCTTGACTTGCCTCTGGAAGGAAATTATCGACGATTGCATGCGTATTCGAATCAGGACGCTACAGTCGGTACAGGCAGCAAGCTGAGGATCGGTGCCAATCAAATTCATATTTTATTAAAGGAGGATGTTCACAAATGAGTAATATTGGGGTATGGGAGCAAGCAGAGCCTGGGGTACAACGCAAAATACTGAAGGCAGGCAAGGATCTGATGATGATGGAGGTTCATTTTACAAAAGGGGCTGAAGGCTACGAGCACAGTCATGTGCATGAGCAGATGAGCTACTGCCTGAAAGGAAGCTTCGTATTCCGGATTGACGGCAAGGAGTATGCCGTATCCCAAGGCGATAGCATCGTCATACCAAGCGAGGCCAAGCATGGAGTGACCGCCCTGGAGGAAGGTTCAGCACTCTTGGACGTGTTCACACCTATACGTGAGGATCTGCTGAAGCGCTAAGGAAATCGGTAACACAGAGAATAAGAAGCAACACCATATAAGCCAAAAGTAAGAGACAATGCGTATCCTTCTGACCACTAACATAGAGACCCTGAAGCAGGTGCTTTGTTGCAGTCATGAGAAGGCGCTTGTCTCTTTTTTTGCTGCTCATCTAGTTACGAGGCAGCTTATCCGCATATCGTCCGCGCAGTGCTGTCAGTCGCTCCAGATTAGCCAGTGCATCCTCCTTCTGCTTCAGTCCAACAGCCAGCACGAGCTGCTCCATGAGCAATAACGGGGTCACCATAGAGTGGAACTCTCCCAGCTCTCCTCGACTTACATAAAAGGACAAGGACACGGGAAGTCCATACAGCAAATCCTCACGATCTGTCACCAGCATCGCCCGACTGCCAGCTTCTTTGGCGTAGTCAAGAATGACTTCCGCTTCAGGCAATAGGCGAGTGAAGCACATGAGCAGTACTACATCCTCTTGGTGCATGTGCATCAGCGTCTCCAGCAATTCATGTCCGCCTCCAAGGCGAATGATACTCATGCCGAAGCGGGACAAGCGGAAGGATAGCAGCTCAGCAAGCCCGGCAGAGGGGCCTGGAGCATAAATATATAACCTGCGAGCTTCGGTAAGAAGTGCTGCGGCCTGCTCCAGCTCCCCCCGCTTCATATGAGATAACGTATCCTGCAAATGTTGGACGGAAGCCTCCAGCATCTGCACAGGCAGGCTGTCTGTATCGAGTCGTGAGATGGTCTTGTTCAGCTTCAGGGCAGGGGTGGTATCTGCTGACGTACGCAGCCGAATTTTGAACGCCTTGGCATTCTCGTAACCAACCGCACGCCAGAAGCGGGACACCGTAGCAATACTGACGCCCAGCCTGTCAGCGATCTCCTGCTCGGTCATGAATAGCAGCTCCTCCGGGTGACGTTCAATAAAGTCTGCAACTTTCAGATGCCCCGGGGATAGCTGCTCCCTTTTAGCAAATAGGTTCATTGGTTAAGTTCTCCTTTTCCTGCTGTGACTTCAGTATAGCAGTTGTTCAGCCCGAAAGTAGCTTGCCTATGTAATATTTTTTTCACATAATTATAGTCAATGTAATAAAAATTACATTTGATTTACAAATGTCCTTCTTCCCGTTAATAATCCGCCTCTAGACTGTGGCTATAATCGTTAACTTTCAGGGGAGGCAAGTATCGATGAAGAAAATAACCGAGCGTTACACACTCACGTCCTCACAAAAAATGATGGTGTTTGTGCTGTCCATGTCACTGTATGGCTTATCCAACATGTTCACAGAGCTAATCCCGAAGCTCCAGCTTGGTCCCATTGAATTGTCTGTAGAGTATTTCGCCTTCATTCCACTTACGCTGTGTATTCTGTTCCACCCTATGATCGCCGCTCTGGGAGCCGCTCTGGGAGAAGTAATCTTCGGCGAGCTGATGCTGGGCCAATTCGGCGGACTTGGCGAGCTGGAGAAATTCATTACCTTCTCCTTCGCTATGTATGTTGCTGGACGTATGGTCAGTGACCCTCGCAATCGCAGACAGGTAGGCATCGCAGCAATCACGGGCGTCGTCATTCACCAATTCCTCAGCTCTCTGGTCGACATCGGCAAGGTATGGATCGGAGTCGAGGAGCTCGAAGCCGTGCCGGGATTGGCAGAAAGTGTTGTTGTTATTGAAGGCGTAGGCTTCCTGAATGATGTATTGTTCTCAGGTATCCTGTTCGCGCTACTGCCCACACTCTATCTCGTTCCTATGCTTTACGGCAAAATTGAACCCTTGCTCGGTATCAAGCCGCGGAACCCTGGTATGAAATATGAAGGGATCAGCATCTTCCGTCCGAAGCTGATTCTGATTGGACTTCTGCTGTTCGCCTTGGCCTTTGGCGCAGAATCCCTATCCGAGATGGATATGAATGTTGCGTGGGAGACAGATTATGCGGATGCTCTCGGCACGACTGCGATCTGGATCAGTCTAGGTGCAGCGGCATTGATTGCCGCCATCACGATGATCATTATGCGGAGCAGACGCGGCAAGAACAAAGCCATGAACGACCTGGAGAACCCACCTTATGCTTAAATCCGAGCAAGCAATCTCTATTGAGCAGGTAACCTTTACTTATCCCGGCTCTGAACAGCCTGTCCTGAACGGAGCCACCCTGGAGTTGGCCCTCGGCAGCTTCACAGCGATTATCGGGGGTAACGGGTGCGGCAAATCGACGATGTGCAAGCTGTTTAACGGTCTAATCCCCCAATTCTATACTGGGGATTTCTCCGGTGAGGTACATGTACTGGGTAAATCTGCAGCTCGTCGGACTGTAGCTGATCTGAGCAAGAGCATCGGCTACGTGTATCAGGATTTCGATAATCAGTTAGTACGACCTACTGTGCTAGATGAAGCCTGCTTCGCACCGTTGAACTATGGTCTTCCCAACTATAGGGAGCTAGGTGAGCATGCACTCGCAATGTGTGGTCTGACAGGGCTTGATGGGCGATATATATGGGAGCTGAGCGGCGGGCAAAAGCATCTACTCGCTCTGGCTGGGGCATTGTCGTTGGACCCGGATATTCTGATCGTGGATGAGCCTGTCTCCCAGCTAGATCCCCAGCATGCGAGACAGATCTATGAATGCTTGTCCCGCTTGCATCGTGATCATGGCAAGACAATTATTGTCATCGAGCATCATACGGAATTTATCGCAGATTTCTGCGAGGATGTCGTGCTCATGGAGCAAGGACGTGTCGTATGGAAGCTGCCCGTCAGGGAAGGATTGAACCGAATTGATGATCTGCAGCGGCTAGGCATTCAGCCCCCGGAGGTCACCCGTGCAGCCATAGCTGTCGCTGAACATACGACAGCGAACACCTTGAAGCAGACTGCATCTTCATTCAGGTTGGAGCCTTACGCTCCAACTGCTGAGACAGCATCAAATACGGAGGACACAGCATCCAAAAAGATTACAGCCGAAGCCTTCTTGCCTAACATTCCAGTGCAGCATGAAGAGCTATACCCGGTGACCGTTGAGGAAGCAGCGGCGTATTTCGCAGTGCAGTATCCGTTCCCCTCCTTGGGAACGGAATATCATCAGACCGACGCGATCCCTATAGATGCAGATGATGCTACGGCATCCCCCCTCATGGGCAGGACTTTGCAGACACCGCCGGAGATATGGGCAACGAAGTCGATGAGTTCCATGGAACCAATCCCAGCAGCCATGTCGACCGCCAATCAAGCTTCCAGCTACGCTGCCACAGCCACACCTGTAGTTCAGTTCGATCATGCCAGATTGAGCTACCGGGGAATTGGCAAGCAGGAGCACGAGGTCGTTCGCGGGCTGAACCTCACTCTGTACGAAGGAGAGCGTATCGCTCTCGTCGGCAACAACGGTGCGGGCAAGTCCTCGTTATTGAAGCTCGTGTCTGGAATCAGCCTACCACAATCCGGCAGTGTCAGCGTACTTGGTCAGATCACGAACCGATCTTCATTGGAACGTCTCGCTGGTCAGGTAGCCTACATTTTCCAACAGCCTGGTGAAATGTTCATTGAAGACAGTGTGCAGAAGGAGGTCTCGCACTTCATGCGAGTACGTCGTATGCCGGATACAGAGAAGCACAGCCAGCATGTTCTGGAGCGCTTCCGGCTGGGTCCGTTGCAGGATCGAGATGCTCGTCTCCTGAGCGGAGGACAGCAACGGCGGGTGACACTTGCGATTGGTGCAGCAATGAGGCCCTCTCTGATGCTGCTAGATGAACCGACTGCCAATCTAGATATGGCTACCCGGGAGGAGCTGATTGCAACCTTGGCGGAGCTGGATCAGCATGTACGCACCACCATCATTGCTACACATGATATGCAGCTCGTTACTGAGTGGGCCACCCGTGTCATTGTTCTTCATCATGGTCAGGTTGAGGCAGATGGTCCACCAGCTGATATTTTCACCGATGTCGCCCTGCTTCGACGCTGCGGGCTTGCACTAACACAGATTATGGAGCTTTCGCACCGGATGGAGCTGCCTTTACTCTGTTCAACAACAGAGGATTTTGTGACTACTCTTCTCTCAAGGTCACTCATAAAGGAGGATGCTCGCCATGCAGCTTGTCCGCAACTGGCTTGATAAAATAACCATTGAGCGCATTCAGCTGGAGCTGATGAATACCGTATACGGTAGTGGTCATGCCAGCCTGTCGCGTCTTGATCCACGAGTAATGCTCATCTGGTATCTGTTCTTCGGAATTGTACCCTGGTTCATCCATAACGGCACAGTGCTGCTCGGGATGTTCTTATTCATGGTGACGACCACCATTCTATCGCGAGCCGCTCCCTTCATTATTATCATTCTGTGTCTGGGCTTGGTAGGACAGGTCGGCTGGATGTTCATCATCTCACTATTTTTCGGTGGAAATCTGGAATCGGCCATGCCTCTCCTGCTGCTGACTCTGAAGCTGTCTATTGTCTCGCTGGCAAGCATTACCGTCTTCTCCGGTATGGACCCGGAACGGATCGGAGACGGACTGCTCGCGCTGGGAATGCCCGCCACCTTCTCCTTCAGCCTGTCCTATGCCTATCGCATCCTGCCAGTGCTGTTCGGTGAATATCGCAATATCATGCTATCCTACAGGCTGCGTGGGCAGGTGCCCTCCCGACCGGGATGGCTGTACTGGCGGCTCGTCGTGTATTATATGAGGCTGCTTATGTTCTCGTTCTTCCCCCTCATGCTCGCTACAGCCAAACGGTCACGTACGACCGTCGAAGCACTGGAGACCAGAGGGTTCTCATATGGCATGAAGCACCCGGATTCCACACGCCTCAAGCTGGCCCATTTGAAAATCACAGTGCGTGACATAGCTTTTCTAAGCGGATCAGCTATCTACGTCGGTATGCTTTTCTGGCTGGGTGGACAGATCAACATTTTATAATAAGGAGTGTCACTGATGCGCATTGATCTTCATACTCATGGCAAATTGTCCAAGAGATCCGATTTCTCGGAAGCATATTTTACGGAACTGGTGGCTGAAGCCAAGACCAGCGGGTTGGACGCGCTTGCTCTGACCGAGCATTTTAACACCCGTCATTTCTATGACGTCTACGAATCGTTGGATCGTCTCTATCCTTACAATGGGGAATATTATGAAGCAGACGGGTTGCGTATCTTCCCTGGTATGGAGGTGGATATTCAGGAGATAGGACATATACTGCTCATTGGGCAAAAAGAGCATATTCTGGCTGTTCGCAAGCTACTGGAGCCCTACACATCTAAAAACTCATTCATCCCGTTCGCGGATCTGCTGGATCTGGCGGAGGCTTGGCCATTGCTCAAGATCGGTGCACATCCCTTCCGTAAATCCACACCGCTATACCTACACGATCGCAGTCTGCTCGCACGCCTGGATGCCTTCGATCTGAACGCCAAGGATATGTATGAATATGGAATCCAGCCCTGCCGTGAGCAGGTGGAGCAGTTCGCAGCTTCATTCAACAAGCCAGTTACAGCAGGCAGTGATACGCACCAATGTCTGCAATACGGTAGTGTATTCAATGTGCTGGAGCGTCCCTGTGCCTCTGCAGCCGAACTCAAGGAATTAATTCTGACTGAACAATATCGCATTGAGGTCTCACCTGAGCTGCCCTTGCGTGTTAAAGCCTCGGTTATGCTCAAGAAGCTGATGAAGCGTCTGGCCAAGCTGGAAGCCGGGTCGGTAAAGGAAATGCAGGAGATATGAACAGCTATGCCTGTGTGAGAATCTAGGTCTCCCTTTGCGTTATAACCCTCATACATCCCATAACTTACGTTAGCTATCCTCTATACTCATCATAAATATACTCAGATAAAAAAAATGAGCCCGAAGGAATTAACCTTCGGACTCGTTGAACCTTCAGAACACATCGTGCTGCATCGAATCACTTACCGAAGGACGATGGGTCTTCACGCCACGAACGCAGCAGCTCCAGCTCTTCCTCCTGAATGGCTCCCGTACGCAGTGCTACCTGCATTAATGCACTGTAATTCGACAGTGTATCCAGCTTCAAGCCAGCTTCTGCGAATGCTTGTGTAGACTTGTCCAGCTCATAGGTGAAGATCGCAAGCACCGCCAGTGGCTCGGCACCCACTTGCTTAATAGCTTCCGCAGCCTTGATCGAGCTTCCCCCGGTCGAGATCAGATCCTCAATGACGACCACCTTCTGCCCCGCTTCGATGCGTCCTTCAATCTGATTCTCCTTGCCATGACCTTTAGCCTTGTCACGTACATAAGCCATTGGTAGCTGCAGCTTCTGTGCAACCCATGCCGCATGGGGGATACCCGCTGTCGCAGTTCCCGCAATGACCTGTGCTTCAGGATATCTCTCCTTGATGACTGCGGCGAACGAATCAGCAATCAGCTCTCTGACTTCTGGATGACTCATCGTCAATCGATTATCACAATAGATCGGTGATTTGATGCCTGATGTCCAGGTAAATGGCTCCTGAGGTCTAAGTGCTACTGCCTGAATCCGAAGCAGATGCTCGGCTATACTCTCGGGGATCGCTGCTAATGTGGTCATGCTTGTACCATCTCCTCAATAATTTGTAGGGCAGCCTGTCTTGGATCTGCTGCTGCCGTAATCGGACGGCCCACGACAATGTATGTACTGCCGCCTGCAATCGCTGATCCTGGTGTCGTGAAGCGGGATTGATCTCCAATGTCACTTCCAGCTGGGCGTATCCCAGGTGTTATTGTACTGAATTCTGGACCGCAGGCGGTCTGTATAGCTGCTGCTTCCAGTGGAGAAGCTACGACACCTTGCAGTCCTGCCTCCTTGGTCAACACCGCATAACGCACCACTGTATCCTCTACAGTACCTGGTATACCAATCTCTGCATTCATAACCTGCTGATTCGTGCTTGTCAGCTGAGTGACCGCAATAATAATGGGCATAGAGAGTGCCGCGTTCTCCTGAAGCGCGGCTTCCGCCCCTTCGCGGGCGGCCTGCATCATGGTAGCGCCTCCGGCTGCATGAACGTTGAACATATCTACTCCGAGGTGTGTGATGCTGTTCGCGCCGCCGCGTACCGTATTGGGGATATCATGCATTTTCAGATCAAGAAATACGGAGTAGCCCATGTCTTTAAGCTCCTGTACAAAGGCTGGACCTGCCGCATAATAGAGCTGCATCCCTACCTTCATGTAACAAGGAATTCCCTCCAGCTTCTGAACCAACTGGCGGGCTGGTTCCGGATTTGGATAATCCAGAGCGACAATCAGTCTTCCGGCCATGCGCTTGAATTCATCAGTCATACATTTATACCTCCTGTTGCTCGATTTCAGCTCATTCCTGTGTGGATTCAGGATTTTTGCCCGTGATAAAGGACATCCATCAGACGGTGCTGAAGATGTCCTCTCATCATTCGTTGTTGTGTTCTAGTACCTTGGCCGGATCATAATTGAAAATAGAGTCGCTGCAAGCGGGGAGCCATGTCGACCGCTGTTAAGCTTGCTGTTCTTTGATCCAAGATGCTTCAGCGGTTGAACAGCAAGCTTAAAGGCGGACACTTCGTTTCTTTATGGCTTCCCCGCTTTCCGCTAACGATGTGCTTCCCAGGCCATTCAACCTGAAATCATAGCCAGTCACGGTACTAATGTTGTAAGAAGCTTATACCTTTTCCGCTAGCCTAGCTCAGAACAGGCATCGCCTCGGAGGAGAAGTTCAAGGTCTCCAGCATACCGAGCAATGCTCTGACTGTATCCAGGGACGTCATGCAGACGATGCCGTTCTCCACTGCCTCACGGCGGATACGGAATCCGTCACGAGTAGGCGTCTTGCCCTTGGTCAGTGTGTTGAACACGAAGTTCGCTTCACCGGTACGGATCAGATCCAGAATGTTAGGCGTACCCTCACTAAGCTTGTTCACGATGGTCACCGGGATATTAGCGGCCTGCAGGGCAGCTGCTGTTCCGCCAGTCGCATAGATCTTGTAGCCCAGCTTGTAGAAGCCGCGCAGCAGTTCCACTGCCTCTTCCTTATCCTTGTCAGCCATCGTAGCGATGATTGCGCCTGTTGAAGGAATCTTCATGCCTGCGCCTACAAGACCTTTGTACAGAGCCTTGGCGTATTTAGCGTCACGTCCCATAACCTCACCCGTGGACTTCATCTCTGGTCCGAGCGTAGGCTCTACACGACGCAGCTTGGCGAAGGAGAAGACTGGTACTTTGACCGATACATATTCGCTCTCTGGCCACAGACCATCGGTGTAGCCCATATCCTTCAGCTTCGTGCCCAGGATCGCTTGAGTAGCTACATTCGCCATCGGAATGTTCGTTACCTTGCTCAGGAAAGGCACTGTACGTGAGGAGCGTGGGTTCACCTCAATGACGTACACCTCACCGCCATGAATAACGAACTGAATGTTCACAAGACCAATCGTGTTCAATTCCTTGGCAATGCTGATCGTGATATTCACAATCTTCTGCTTCGTAGCTTCATCCAGATGTTGAGGCGGGTAGACCGCGATCGAGTCACCAGAGTGAACACCTGCGCGCTCTACGTGCTCCATGATGCCAGGAACGACTACCGTCTCACCGTCACAGATCGCATCTACTTCCACTTCTTTACCAAGCATGTAACGGTCGATCAGGACCGGATGCTCAGGATTGATCTTGACCGCTTGCTCCATGTAGCTCAGCAGCTCTTCATCGGAATACACAATCTCCATTGCGCGTCCACCCAGTACATACGATGGGCGCACCAGCACTGGATAACCCAGGCCTTGTGCCGTCTCTACTGCTTCATCTACTGAAGTTACTGTACTGCCCTTAGGCTGTGCAATATTCAGACGGGTCAACAATGCTTCGAACTTCTTGCGGTCCTCGGCTTCATCAATGCTCGCAAGATCCGTACCCAGAATCTTGACACCTGCCTTGCTCAGCGGTGCAGCGAGGTTAATGGCGGTCTGTCCACCGAACTGTACGATAACTCCAATCGGCTGCTCCTGCTCGATAACGTTCATGACGTCCTCGAAGAACAGTGGTTCGAAGTATAGTCGGTCAGATGTATTGAAATCCGTGGATACTGTCTCCGGGTTGTTGTTAATGATAACTGCTTCGTACCCGGCTTTTTGAATCGCCCATACCGCATGCACTGTGGAATAGTCGAATTCGATCCCCTGCCCGATCCGAATCGGCCCGGAGCCCAGAACGACGACCTTCTCCTTGCGAGTCTCCGTCACTTCATTCTCGGTCTCATAGGTGGAGTAATAGTATGGCGTTGTTGCTTCGAACTCGGCCGCACATGTATCTACCATTTTGTATACAGGGCGCAGGTTATGCGATTTACGGAACTCAGTCACCTCTGCCTCAGTCTTGTGTCCGCCGCCCAATGGTGACGTGACGCGCAGCTCTGCGATCGAACGGTCCGTGAAGCCCATGCGCTTCGCTTGGTACAGTGTATCGTAAGTAAGCTCTTCCTCTGAAGCGAGCTTCTTCTCAAATTCTACAATGCCTTCGATCTTGTCGAGGAACCACCAGTCGATGCTGGTTAGGTCCTGAATCTCCTGCTGTGTGTAACCACGCCGGAACGCTTCTGCCACCAGGAACATCCGCTCATCGTCAGGCTTGTTCAGACGTGTCTTCAGCACCTCGTCGGACAGCTCCTCCGCTTCCTTCAGATGGATGCGGTTCACACCGATCTCTAGGGAACGGACAGCCTTATGCATCGACTCTTCAAAGGTACGGCCAATCGCCATAACCTCTCCAGTCGCCTTCATTTGGGTGCCAAGCTTCCGATTCGCCGATGTGAATTTATCGAATGGCCAGCGTGGAATTTTGCTGACGATATAATCCAGGGTTGGCTCAAAGCAAGCATATGTCTGCCCAGTTACCGGATTCACGATCTCATCAAGCGTGTAGCCTAGCGCAATCTTTGCTGCCATCTTTGCAATCGGGTAGCCTGTTGCTTTGGATGCGAGCGCTGAGGAGCGGCTCACTCGAGGGTTAACCTCAATGACATAATATTGGTAGCTGTGCGGGTCCAGCGCAAACTGAACGTTACAGCCTCCCTCGATATTCAGAGCACGAATGATCTTCAGGGAAGCGGAGCGCAGCATTTGGTACTCACGGTCAGACAAAGTTTGGCTTGGAGCCACTACAATGCTATCCCCAGTATGCACGCCGACTGGATCGAAGTTCTCCATGTTACACACAACGATACAGTTATCATTGCCGTCACGCATAACCTCGTATTCGACTTCCTTCATGCCGGCGATGCTCTTCTCGATCAGACATTGACCGATAGGACTGTAGCGAAGGCCAGAGGCTACGGTCTCACGCAGCTCTTCCTCATCCGCACAGATGCCACCACCTGTACCACCCAATGTGTAAGCAGGGCGTACAATAATTGGATAGCCAATCTCATTTGCAAAATTCAGCGCTTCCTCAAGCGTAGTGACAATCGTGCTTTCAGGAACCGGCTGCTCTAGTTCGCGCATCAGGTCACGGAACAGGTCGCGATCTTCAGCCTTCTCAATCGAGCTTAGCTGTGTACCCAGCAGCTTCACATTCTCGCTTTCGAGTACGCCTGCACGAGCCAATTCCACAGCCATGTTCAATCCTGTCTGACCGCCAAGTGTCGGCAGAAGACCATCTGGCCGCTCCTGACGAATAATCTGGGTTACGAAGTCAAGTGTGATAGGCTCGATGTATACCTTATCCGCCATGTTGGTATCCGTCATGATCGTAGCAGGATTGCTGTTGATCAAGATGACTTCTACGCCTTCTTCCTTCAGTGCTTGACAGGCCTGTGTGCCTGCATAATCGAACTCAGCTGCCTGCCCGATGACAATGGGGCCGGACCCGATGACTAGTATTTTTTTGAGATCTGTATGTTTCGGCATGAATTAACGGGCTCCTTTCCCGGCAGCTGCGATGACTGCCTGACGCGGTTGTTGAGGGTGATTAAGCTTGTGCTCGCGGATCATTTCCAGGAAGCGGTCAAACAGATAGCTGCTGTCGTGCGGCCCTGGAGCCGCCTCTGGATGGTACTGCACGGAGAAGGCTGGGAAGCGCTTATGCTTGAGTCCCTCAACCGTTTTATCATTATTGTTGATATGTGTAATTTCCAGCTCTGTTCCCTCTACGGATTGCTCGTTTACCGAGTAACCGTGGTTCTGGGAGGTGATGAAGCAGCGTCCGCTCTCCAATTCCTTCACAGGATGGTTCCCGCCGCGATGACCGAATTTCAGCTTCTCGGTATCTGCACCTGCGGCTAGAGCGAAGAGCTGATGGCCCAAGCAAATGCCGAAGATCGGATACTCGCCAAGCAATTCACGAATAGTATCTACCGCATGTGGCACATCCTTAGGGTCCCCGGGACCATTGGACAGCTGAATGCCATCTGGGTTCAGTCTGCGGACTTCATCGGCAGTCACATTGTGAGGCACGACGACGACATCACAACCACGTTCGTTCAGCTCGCGCAGGATACCGCTCTTCGCGCCATAATCAATCAGCACAATGCGCTCACCGTTGCCTGGGCTACTGTACATATGCGGAGTCGAGGTCATCGGCACCTGGTTACGCAGCTCAGCTATTGTCGTGTCACTCATCATTTCCAGCAGCTCCTCCACTGGCTTGGAGGAGGTCGTCAGAATGCCTTTCATCGTACCGTGATGACGGATGATGCGGGTCAGCATCCGGGTGTCGATGTCACTGATCCCGATGATGCCATATTCCTTCAACAGGGCGTCAACGCTGTATTGGGCCCGCCAGTTACTTGGAACAGGCTCATAACGGCGCACAGCGAAGCCATGCACATAAGGACGGACGGATTCAAAATCATCACGTGTTATCCCGTAGTTCCCGATCAGCGGATATGTCATCGTAACGATCTGACCACAATACGAAGGGTCTGTAAGTACCTCTTGATAGCCTGTAATTCCTGTGTTGAATACCACCTCGCCCGTCTTTTCACCTTCAGCACCGAATGCTGTGCCGGTGAACAGCGTGCCGTCTTGAAGCAATAATCTTGCCTGCATTCCGTCTCACTCCTCTAATTGATCTTGTCTATTGAGCATTCTGCATATATCCTTGCACAGCCATCTTTCGCCTGGTGCTCGATTCAGCAGAATGAGTATTTTATTGTTCTGTTTTTACGCTCCAGACGATCTGGCCATCTACCCAGGTAGCAACCGGCCAGCCTTTCAGCTTCCATCCACCGAACGGTGTATTGTGGCCTTTGGACACGAAGGTCTCTGGGTCCACTGCCTGTTCCTGCTCCAGGTCGATCATGGTCAGGTCGGCAGGTGCTCCCTTCACAAGTCGTCCCGTTTCCAGTCGGAATACCTCTGCTGGAGCCTTCGTCATTTTCTGCACCAGGAATTCGAGTGTCCATAATCCTGTCTCCACGAATCTCGTGTAGAGCAGCGGGAAGGCTGTCTCGAAGCCCACGATGCCAAATGGCGCTAGCTGCATTCCCTTAGCCTTCTCTTCTGCACTGTGTGGTGCGTGATCCGTCACGATCATGTCGATCGTTCCGTCTATCAGAGCCTCGATGCACGCTTGCACGTCGCGAGGACTGCGCAAGGGAGGGTTCATTTTCCAATTGGCATCCATTCCCGGGATATCCTCCTCTGACAGAATCAGATGGTGTGGACATACCTCCGCAGTCACTCGGATACCAATCTCCTTGGCCTGGCGAATCAATCTTATGGATTGCTCCGTGCTGACGTGGCATACATGATAATGTACCCCTGTAGCCTCGGCTAGCAAAATATCCCGTCCGACATGAATCGCTTCGGATTCATTCGGAATGCCCTTCAATCCATGCTTGGTAGCAAACGAGCCTTCAGCTACAGGAGCCCCCTCTACAAGGGTGTTATCCTCGCAGTGGGCGATGACTGGCATGTCGAGTGCCTGTGCACGGAACATTGCATCCTTCATCATCTGAGCACTCTGTACGCCTACCCCATCATCCGTGAAGCCAATGGCTCCCGATTGTCGCAGAGCTTCAAAATCCGTCAGCTCCCGGCCAAGCTCACCCTTCGTGATCGCGGCGTAAGGCAGTACTTTTGCCAACCCAGCGTCCTTCGCTTTGCTTAAGACCAGCTGCACAATCTCTGGGCTATCCGTAACTGGGCGTGTATTCGGCATACAGACAATCGTTGTAAATCCACCCTTGACTGCTGATCTGCTGCCCGTCTCAATCGTCTCTTTATGCTCGAAGCCAGGCTCACGCAAATGTACGTGCATATCGATCAAGCCCGGGATCACCAGCTTGCCGCCAGCATCCACGATCTTCGCGCCCTGCTCTGGATTCGGAAGCTCAGGGCCGTAATATACGCCCTGAATTTTCCCTTCTGCTATCTGTACCGCTCCGTTAACCTGCTCACCTTGCTCATTCAACAAGCTTGCATTTATGATCCATTGGGATGTCATGTGCTTCGATTCCTCCGCTTCAAGTCTCTGATCTTCTATCATTACAGCTTCATAGCCCGTTCCATGACGGCCATTCGAATAGGCACGCCGTTCGACATTTGTGGGAAAATCAGCGATTGCGGACCTTCCACGACCTCGCTATCAATCTCCACATTTCGATTGACTGGAGCCGGGTGCATAATCACCGTATTTCGATTCAGACGCGAGGCTCTCTCTGCCGTCAGACCATATTGCTCACGGTAGTGCTCTGCAGATTTAAGCATGCCTTCTGCATGTCGCTCCAGCTGTACGCGCAGCATCATTACAACATCACTGCGCAGCGCTTCCTCCATAGATACATAAGCTGCATGCTCAGCCAGCTCTGGTGCCTGCATATTTGGCGGTGCACAGAAGCGCACATTCGCTCCGAACTTTTGCAGGGCCCACAGATTCGATCGGGCAACCCGACTATGCAGGACATCTCCGATAATCGCTACATTCAGACCTCTCAGTTCGCCAAATGCCTTGCGCATCGTGTACAGATCCAGAAGACCTTGTGTAGGGTGCTCATTGTTCCCGTCGCCTGCATTGACCAGCGGGACGCTTACTGTCTCAGCCAGCTGCTGGAGAACGCCTGCCGGCTTCAGTCTTATGACCCCGGCATCAATTCCCATGGATTCCAGTGTACGAACTGTATCATATATGGACTCGCCCTTCTCGACGCTGGAAGCCGCAGCAGCGAAGTTCAGCACCTGGGCTCCGAGACGTTTTTGTGCCATTTCGAAGGAAAAGCGGGTGCGTGTACTGTTCTCGAAAAACATATTCGCTGCGAATTTGCCCTCCAGCACAGGAACTAGCTTCTGCTCCTGCCCTTCCCAATAGGCTGCACGATCCAGAATGGATTCAATCTCGTTACGGCTTAATTCCTTCAGTCCCAGCAGGCTGCGATCTTTGAGTTTCGTTTGGAGTGCCATCATTCCTGTTCCCCCCGATTCTGGATAATCACGACTTCATCTTTGCCATCGGTCTCCATGAGAGCAACTTCGATCTGCTCCGATCTGGAGGTAGGAATATTCTTTCCAATATAGTCAGGACGAATCGGCAACTCTCTATGTCCTCTGTCCGCCAGTACCGCCAGTTGAATCATACGTGGTCGGCCGCAGTCCATTAATGCATCCATCGCAGCCCGGATCGTCCGGCCAGTGTAGAGTACATCGTCGAACAGGATGACTTTCTTGTCCTGGATGCTTACTGGATGGCTCATCTTGAGCTGTTCTGCGCAGTTCTTCTCGATAGCCGCACTGCGGTCATCCCGATAAGGCGTCACGTCCAGCTCGCCCCAAGGAATCGGTGTTCCCTCAATTTCTTCAATCTTGGCTGCCAGCCGCTCTGCCAGATATACACCTCGTGTGCGTATTCCGATGAGCAGACAGTCGCCGATTCCTTTGTTTTTCTCCAAAATTTCGTGTGCAATCCGGGTTAATGCACGGCGTATTGCCGTCTCGTCCATAAGTACATGTACTTCACTGCTCATGCTTCCAGCCTCCTCGGGTAGTCCCTTCAGATCTGGTCCCGTGACAGATACAAAAAAACTCCTTGCCTAAAAGATGGCAAGGAGTTCCGACGACAGAGTACACCTGTCGCTGATCTCATCGGATACAACAAAGCATACCACCGCAGTGGATGCAGTTGTTCCATTCACGTTACCTTGCCAGCCTCACGGGACTGATTTAAAGGTGCTATTCAGATTTCCTTCATGCATTATGACATACAGGAAATGGCCTGTCAACACCTCGCCTGCCGGAGCACCGGAAGCATTTGCAGATTATGAAGTTGTTGGGAGCACAATATCCATTCGAAATAAGTTCTACATATTGCTCAGAAGAAAAGCTGTAATAAGCATTTCATTCAGACATGACTTCATTCTGATCCCAGTTGTAAGTGACCTGAAATTCACTTGGAATGTAAGCCGTCTGATCTCTGTTTATAATTATACAGCTTTTCTGTATAATTATCCACTTCGTTTTTTTAATTCCTAGTTGTGGCTTGTACTAGCCCATAATAATACGAAAAAAGCCCTCGTCTGCCATTAGAATGACAGCGAGAGCTTACGTTCGAGGTAATACCTCAACCCGATCTGGTTTATGTTTATTGATTTGAGAAGCGCAATCGTTCGTTGGACTACCTGCTGCGTAGAGAAGAAAGTACATCCTCCATATCCTCTGGCAAAGGAGCACTGAATTCAAGGTATTCACCTGAAGATGGATGAACAAAGCCTAGCACCGCTGCGTGCAGCGCCTGTCCATTCATTCGAATCCCTTTATTTCGGCCATACATTGGATCGCCTACCAGTGGATGACCGATGAATTTCATGTGCACACGGATCTGATGCGTACGTCCCGTCTCCAGCTTCAGCTCCAGTAGTGTGTAGTCGCCAAAGCGCTCAAGCACCATAAAATGAGTCACCGCATGCTTGCTGTTGCGCTCCGTCACCGCGAACATCTTGCGATCATTCGTATCACGCCCAATCGGCGCATCAACCGTACCCTGATCGTGACTGAGGTTACCATGCACCAACGCGATATAACGCCGGGTCACGCTGTGATCCTTAAGCTGGGCAGCGAGCGATGCATGAGCCTTGTCATTCTTGGCTGCCATGAGCAGGCCTGAGGTATCCTTGTCAATCCGGTGTACAATGCCTGGACGAAGCTCACCATTAATGCCGGATAAATCCTTGCAATGGTACATCAGAGCGTTCACCAGCGTACCCGAAGAATGTCCCGGAGCCGGGTGCACCACAAGTCCTCTTTGCTTATTCACAACAATGACGTCACGGTCTTCATAGACTACCTCAATGGGAATTGGCTCGGGCTGTAAGTCTACAGCTTCAGGCTCAGGAACAGATAGCTCAATATGATCCCCGACATTCAGCTTGTAGTTGGCCTTAACGGCTTGGCCGTTCACGAGGACCTTCCCATCCCCGATCCATAGCTGAACCTGGGAACGAGATACATCCGGCAGTTGTTCAGCAATGAATTTATCTATTCGTGTCTTGGCTTCTTCAGCTATCCATGCCAGCAGCTCCTGCACGGTAGATTCATCAGTCTCATCTGTAAGATCGCTTGGTATATGCTTATTCTGTTCCATCATGCTGTCCTGTTCCTTTCGCTTGCTCCTGAAGCTTTGTCCGCCTCGAATCCAGAATGGTATCCAGAATAATTAATCCAACTCCGATACAGATAGAGGAATCGGCTATGTTAAAGATCGGAAACGTATAGCTGCCAAAATTAAACTGTGCAAAGTCCACTACTTCTCCCATAAGGGCCCGATCCAGGAAATTCCCGATCGCACCGCCCAGTACAAGGCTTAATCCCCATGGCAACAATCGTTGCCCGCTCTTAAGTGACTTTCTCATATACCATATGATGGCAATCACCACAACAATGGTAATGATGATGAACAGCCAGCGTTGGCCTTCGAGTATCCCGAACGCCGCACCGCGATTCCGATGGGATGTGATCAGAAAGAAATTGCCGATCACCGGAATTTGTTCCCCTAGCTCAAGTCTTGTGGCTATTAAGTATTTGGTGCCTTGGTCCAATAAAAAAACGAGTAGAGCAATTACATAGTACAGCACAGCGATATGTCATCTCCGTTCTTTCTAATTCCATATTCATTTCTTGCCAATTTCAGACCCGTTCATTGTAGCATAATCGCCCAGACTCAGTCCACGCACCGTCCATTTCCCTGCCCGTATTTTTCCTTCGCTAAAACCATCCCTCCCGGCGCACCCTATTCCTATATTGGAAAGGAGGCCACTTATGTCCCTGTTAGACACCGAGCAGCTGCAATGGCTTCAGAAGGAGCTGCTTGACCGCAAGCGCAGCATTGAGCAGCGTCTGGAGCATAATGATCATTATGGACTTGAGCATACACACCGTTATGAGACCGGGGAATTGTCAACCATTGATAATCACCCTGGTGATGTCGGTACCGAAGTATATGAGCGGGCCAAGGATGTCTCCTTGACGGAGCACGATGAGTTCATGGTGGAGAGGATCGACTCCGCCTTGCAGGCAATGAAGGAAGGGAGCTATGGTAGCTGTGCTGTATGCGGAGCAGCGATTCCGTATGAGCGATTACAGGCCATTCCCTATACCATCTATTGCGTACAGCATTCTAGGGAGACTGAAGTATCGAATAACAGACCTGTCGAAGAAGAGTTTTTGTACCCGCCATTTGGCCGCAGCAGTCTTGATGAGCATGAGTATTCAGGCTTCGATGGGGAAGATGCATGGCAAATTGTCGAAAGCTGGGGCTCCTCCAACTCCCCGGCCATGGCCGAGTCCAACGAGATTACCGATTATGACGACATCGAGATTGAAGCAGGCGATGACCTAGGCGGCTTCGTAGAAAGCTATGAGAATTTCGTGGCTACCGATATATATGGCCATGATGTCACGGTGATTCGCAGCAAGCAGTATCAGGATTACCTGGAAAAAGGGGAAGGCTTTCCTTTACTGGAGCCCGACCATGAGGATGAAGAGTAACCCTAATGAGACTGTACGGTGCTGGCGCCCATGAGTAATTTTGTTGCATCTGCTACTTGAAGTCATTAATAGCTGGTCAGTTCCAGCTGTCGCTGTACGATGCGAACGATATCTGCAATGTAATCCCCAATGATGGGGAGATTCAACGCCCCGAGCACCTGCAGTATATAAATAATGGTGGCCGCGAAAAAAGTGAAGCCGATGGCAATTCCGACTCCTCGGAAGGTACCTGATAACAGGTTCAACCAGATCAGACGCAGAGGGCGATTGAGCAGCAGGGCATAATCGGCTAACCGGGCATATTCCATCCTTGTAGCCGCCCCCTTGGCGACGGCCTTTGTGACAGTCCGTTTATCACGCTTCCCATGGGGTTCATGGCGGTTCATGGATTTTCTCTGACGCCGGATGGCCATCCCTGTTCCTCCTTCATAGCAGCATTAGTTCACTCCATAGCCTAAAAGAAATCACGAGCCTTGAAGTCATAGCTTCAGGCTCGTGATTTGCTAATCATTACCTATATTGTGTTCCCATGTATGCTGGATTATTCAGCAATGTGAACACCGATTGTTTTGCCCCCCGCCTCAACGCGCTCCATCGGCTCGGCATTGCCGAAATGCACATCTGTGACCAGTACATTCACGCGCAATACGGAATCAAAGGCCGTGATGGCTGTGCGAAGCTCATCATCAACATCCAGCGTCAGAGCTACATATTTCTCGATCGGCAGATCCAGCTTCTTGCGGTAATCCTGCACGGCACGGACTACCTCACGAACCCAGCCCTCTTGCTCCAGCTCAGGTGTAATATCGGTATTGAGCGCTACTGTCAGGCCATAGCCAGAAGCCGATGCGAAGCCTTCCTTCGCTTTCTTCTCCACAAGCAGCTCCTCAGCAGTCAACTGCAGCTCCTCACCATCTGGAGATACGATATTCAACAGGCCCTGCTCCACTACTGCACGAGTCTCTGGCGCAGACATGCCCTTGAAATGATTTTGCAGGAAGCCAACGTTCTTACCGTATTTCTTGCCTGCTACCTTAAGATTAAGCTTGAGTGTGAAATCAACGAACCCGCTATCATCCGTCTCTGTACGGATCTTCTTCACATTGATCTCATCCTTGATGATCTCCTCATAATCCTCCAGATAGAAATCATTATCAAGGGATACAATCAGCTCGGATAATGGCTGACGGGTCTTGAAGCCTGTCTCGTTGCGCACGTTCCGGGCCAGTTCAACGACACGGCGTGCTGTCTCCATATCCCGTTCCAGCTCCAGGTCGATCAGCTTCTCGTTGGCTGCAGGATAATCCTCCAGATGCACACTTTCCCCGCCGCTCAGATTCAAGTAGATATCCTCCGCAATCATCGGCATGAACGGTGCAATCAGCTTCGAGGTTGTCAGCAATACTTCAGTCAAAGTGCGATAAGCATCCAGCTTATCCTCAGTCAAGCCACTACCCCAGAAGCGATCACGGGAACGGCGGATATACCAGTTGCTAAGCTCATCCACAAAGCCCTCAATGGCCTTGGAGGAATTCAGGAAGTCATTCACAGCCAGCGCTTTGTCGACCTGCACAATCAAGCTGTTCAGTCTCGACAGAATCCAGCGGTCCAGCTTGTGGGCAGACAGCTTGAATGGATGCTCTGCAGGATTGTACCCATCAATAGTCGCATACAGTGTCAGGAAGGCATGGGTATTGACGAGTGTATCAACCATCTTGGACTTGGCTTCGCCAACAATGCCTTTCGAGAAACGCTTGCTGTTCCAAGGAGCGCTATCAGCCAGCATCGCCCAACGGAAAGCATCTGTTCCGAATTCATCAATGATCTCCCAAGGATCGATTACATTTCCTTTGGACTTGGACATCTTCTGTCCTTGCTCATCCAATACATGGCCGGTAGCCATAACAGCCTTGTACGGCGCCTTGCCTGTCAGGAGTGTGGATACCGCCAGTAGACTATAGAACCAGCCGCGAGTCTGATCGATACCTTCACAGATCATATCTGCAGGGAACTGCTGCTCGAATGCCTCTTGATTTTCGAACGGATAATGCTGTTGCGCGAATGGCATCGAGCCGCTATCGAACCAGACGTCAATGACTTCTGGTGTACGTGTCATGACGTATTTGCCGCAGGAGCTGCGTACCTTGATCTCATCTACAAATGGCTTGTGCAACTCGATATCCTCAGGCACGTCGCCAATCGCCCGCTCACGAAGCTCTGCAATGCTGTGCGGCGCGAATTCTTCACCGGTCTCCTCACATTTCCAGATATTCAGCGGTGTCCCCCAATAACGGTTACGGCTAATGTTCCAATCCACAAGCTCCTCCAGGAACTTACCGAAGCGCCCTTCACGGACGTGACCCGGATACCAATCCACCTCATTGTTGTTGGCAATGAGCTGCTCCTTGATCGCTGTCGTCTGGATGAACCAGCTATCCATGGCGTAATACAAGAGCGGTGTATCGCAACGCCAGCAGAACGGATAGCTATGCTCGTATTTTTCCTTGCTGTAGAGCAGACCCTTATCTGCCAGCATCCGCAGGATATCAATATCGCAGTCCTTCACGAAGCGACCCGCCAGCTCAGTGACTTGCTCCGTGTAGCAACCCTGAAGGTTGACCACGTTGACGAAACCAATTCCGTGCTCACGAATGACGCGATAGTCATCCTCACCGTGCGCTGGTGCCATATGAACGACACCTGTACCACTCGAATCCGTAACGAAGGAGGCGCCTAGGATTGTGCTTCCCCCCGTCACATCTACATAGTTGAATGGTGGCGTGTAGGTCTGACCCACAAGCTCCGAGCCCTTGAGTGTTCCAAGCAATTCATACTCGCCGCTAATTACCTTCTCCACGAGATTCTTCGCAACGATGTACACTCCATCCTCTTGCTTAACACGTGCATATTCCATATCAGGATTCACAGCGAGAGCAACGTGGCCCGGGAGTGTCCATGGTGTAGTCGTCCAGGCCAGTACATATTCACCGCTCTCATGAAGCTTGAACTTTGCCGTAGCACTGAGATCCTTGACGTCTTTGTAGCCCTGTGCGACCTCGTGGGAGCTCAGAGTCGTCTGACAGCTCGGACAGTAAGGACTTACGCGATGACCGCGATACAGCAATCCTTTGTCATGCACCGTGGCGAGAATGTTCCACACACTCTCGATATAATCGTTCTCCAATGTTACATATGGATTATCCAGATCCGTCCAGTAACCGATAGCTTCCGTCAAGTCACGCCATTGCTGCTCATATACGAAGACACTGGCCTTACATTTCTCTACGAACTTTTCGACACCGTATTCCTCGATCTCATGCTTGTGAGTGATGCCCAGTTCCTTTTGCACGCCTAGCTCGACAGGCAGACCATGTGTGTCCCAGCCTGCTTTACGCACGACCCGGTAGCCCTTCATCGTCTGGTAACGACCAATGAAGTCCTTGATGACGCGGCCCAACACGTGTCCGATATGCGGCTTGCCATTTGCAGTAGGAGGGCCTTCGTAGAATACGAAGTTCGGCTTTCCTTCCCGATTGCTGATCGATTTACGGAAAATATCCTCCTGCTTCCACTTGTCGAGCACGCGTAGATCGCGTGTTCTGGCCTTCTCCTTGATATCTACTCGTTGCATCCTCATCTTCTTCCTTTCATCTTCAAATCACATTCTGGTGAGCCAAAAAAACAACACCAAAAAGCCTCGCCCCATAAAGGGACGAGGCTCTGCTCGCGTTACCACCCTGATTCCGGCATCTGTCACTTCACCCTACTCAGTAGAATGACAAGCAGACAGACTTAACCGGCTCTCTAATCCCCGCCTTCAGCAGGGAGCCACATGATAACGTATGGCATACGGTGACCGCTTACACACGCATAACACGCTTCAGCTCACTTCTCGGGGAGGATATTCGATCATGCCTTGAACGTTGGCTCGCACCAGAATGCCAACTCTCTGCTGAACAAGCTCATGATGTACTGATTCCCGTCTTGGAATTTATCATTTGTAATGCAATTCTGCTACAAATATGTCGCAATGCAGTTAATATACTCTGATTACCAGTGAAAGTCAACCGGGCGACTAATGGAGAGATTAATAAATCTCCTTCATCTCACGCTCGCGGTCAAGGACTTCACGTTCACGATTCTCCAGAGCTTCCCAACCATCCTGACTGAGCAGGTCCAGCTGAGCCTCCACCAGTGTACGGAACCGGGCACGATAGATCGAAGCCTGCTTCTTGAGCTCCTCGACTTCAAGTGCGATCTTGCGTGATTTCGCAAGTGCGTCGTTCACGATTCGGTCAGCGTTCTTCTCCGCTTCCTTCACGATGAGCTGCGATTCCTTCTTCGCGTTATTCCTGACCTCGTCTGCTGCTTCCTGAGCTACGATAATCGTCTTGCTCAGCGTCTCTTCAATATTCGCAAAATGATCCAGCTTCTCCTGAATGGACAGCAACTCATTTCTGAGCTCCTTATTCTCGCGAAGCACGATATCATAGTCTTTGACCACCTGATCCAGGAATTCATTAACCTGGTCCTCATCATAGCCGCGAAGTCGACGGGCAAACTCCTTGTTATGTATGTCCAATGGTGATAATGGCATGATGTCCACCTCCTGTGAATTTGTCTTCTTGGGCATGCCAGAAGATTAGTCGTAAGACGCCATACAATGCGGACTGTCATGCGCCCGTGCATTCCTGTCTTCCTACACTCTACTGTATGCATCGGAAAATTCGTGCCAACTTGTTAGCTTAATCAATTCGACACGGTGTTCGAGAATCCTGCAATGATTTATACAAATTTCCCGATTTTCACACGCAGTCTGCCTTTTTTGGTGACACCCTCTGTCTCCAGCAGCCTGAATCGACCAAATCCATGAAAGGATACCACATCTCCTGCCTTCAGCATACAGGAAGGATTCTCCTCTTGCTTCCAGTTCACCCGACAGCGTCCTGCTCGAATCGGTGCCAGTACCTTACTCCGGCTCAGGCGGTATACGTCACTCACAATTCCATCCAGACGTAAAGAGGCCACCGTAAGGTCCATGGTCTCATAAGCCGTCTCTGTCTTGATCAACTGATCAGGAGGAAGCAGCTCTGTTCGAACCTGTACCCGGTGGACTTGCCCTAGATGCGATGTAATGAATGAACTGATATCCGATGTCATCAATACATGACAGCCCTCGTCACGGACATGAAAATCGCCTATCTTGCCTCGCTTAATACCAAGTCCAAGAATAGCACCCATATAATCGCCATGCTCCAGCTCGGACAGCTTCTTGTCCTCCGATGAGATTGAGAGCACTACAATTCCCATATCCTCATCGTCCAAATAACTGTAATCCGGGGCGATTAGTGCCCGCTGTCGTTCGGCTCCGTCATAGCCGCCGTTCAGACGGACCTGCACATCCCCGTTTCTAGATGCAATCGTGCTCAGTATGTAGGCCTGCCTAGGATCAAGGAATTCGCTAAGCTTGCGCTCATGTAGCTCACTAGCACGCTCTATCCACTCCGAAGCACGGTCTATGAAGTCCTTCTCATCAGCGTGAAAGTGCTCATATATCTCCGTGTGCATGACATCCTCCTACACAAAGTAACGCAGGACGGAGATCAGACCTGAAGCAGCAAAACGCAGTACAATCAGAGCAATGATCGGCGAGATATCAATCATACCGAAGATCGGGGGAATGAACCTGCGGAAAGGCGACAGATAAGGCTCCACAAGCTTCGCGAGCAATTCTCCAATGAAGCTCTCACGAGCATTCGGAAGCCAGGACAGCAGCACGTACACGATAATCATATAAGTATAAATTTGAAGCAATAGACCAACAACAATCTCGATACTCAAAACGCAATCACCTCATCCTATCTAGTTCAGATTCACTTTCGGCTAAAATTTCAGTAATCGAGCCCTGAATTTCCACCGTGTCTGGTGTGCACAAGAAGATATTATGCCCCACCTTGGAAATACCACCGTTCACGGCATAGACGGTACCACTCAAAAAATCAATAATCCGCAAAGCCTGATCTTTGCGAATACGCTGCAAGTTGACAACGACGGAGCGATGCGAGCGCAGATGATCGGCGATCTCCTGGGCTTCATCATATGAGCGCGGCTCGTAGAGGACAACCTTCACATTCTTCTGGGAATGAATACTGACCACGTTGCTTCCTCTTTGGTTCTTACGCTTATCAAAGGCTGGAGTTTCAAGTTCTTCTTCCTGTAGCATTTCCCGCTCAACTACCTGCTCTTCCTCCTGCAGGCCCAGGAAGTTCATAAACTTATTCATTACGCCCATACTAGCCCTCCTCTTTTCCTACCAAGACAGATCCCAGACGCAGCCAGGTCGCACCTTCCTCAACTGCTACTTCAAAATCATTGGACATGCCCATGGATAATTCAGTCAAAGGCTCGGAAGTCAAGGCTTGTCCATTCAGCTCATCCCTAAGCTCGCGCAGCCCTCGAAAGACCGGGCGGGTCCGTTCGGGGTCCTCCTCATGCGGAGCCATCGTCATCAGCCCAATCACCTTCACATGCTTGAGGTGGGCTATATCCTTCAGGAAGGGCTGTACCGCTTCCGGTGCCAATCCGTACTTGCTCTCCTCGCCTGATATATTGACCTGCAAAAAAGCTTGTATCTGCATGTCCATCCCCGAAGCTCTACGTTCGAGCTCCTGGGCAAGCGATATACGGTCGAGAGAGTGAATATACTTGAACTTACCCACAATATCTTTAACCTTATTCGTCTGTAAATGGCCTATAAAATGCCATATTCCCCGTTCACCAAGCTGTTCCCACTTCTCAGCAGCGTTCTGCCAGCGATTCTCGCCGACATGCACAAGCCCGCTGTCCAGAACAGCGGACATGGCGGGAACAGTCACATATTTCGTGACAGCAATCACATTCACATCATGACTGACTCGGCCGCTGCGATTGCAAGCTTCCCCGATTCGAGTCTGGACATTCTTTATTCTGTCTTCCAAGGACATAGGAAGGTTCACCTCTCTTCAAAGCCTATCCAGCTAGCCATCCTTCCCGTCAAGCCATTCTCCTTACGGTAAGAGAAAAACAAATCGTTCCTGCAGCTGGTGCATAAAGTAGTACATTCGATATTAGACGCCAATATTCCTGCTTTCATCATAATCTGTCGATTGCATTGTTTCAAGTCAAGCATCGTTTTTCCCGCATCAGTGGGGTAATATACCTTCTGATTCCACGAACCATTACCCCCGGATTCTGCCTCCAAAACCCGTATATGACGCATCACATGCTCATCTACCTCATAACAGCACGAGCCAATAGAAGGTCCGATTGCTGCCCGCAGATGGGCTCTGGCTGTACCGTATTGTTCTTCCATGGAAGTAATCATGCGCAATGCGATCTGACCGACTGTGCCCTTCCAGCCTGCATGCGCCAGACCTACAACTCGTTCTACCGGGTCCCAGAAATACAGTGGAACGCAATCAGCATAAAAGGAAGTCAGCAATACACCCGGTACATTCGTAATCATACCATCGGTATCTGCAAAAGCAGAAGCACGATCCCGGAAGCCCTTGCCTCTATCCTCAGCTGTCACGACGGCAATGCTTGTTCCGTGTACCTGCTCGCCACATGTCCAGGCCTCTGCCTCAAATCCTAGACGACCTGCAATCTGTATCCGATTATCAAGCACGGCTGCAGGATCGTCTCCCACATGATAAGCACAGTTCAAGCTATGGTAAGGCGGTCTACTGGTTCCCCCGCTCCGTGTCGTGAATCCAGCCTGCAGTCTTGCATCCTGTGCCCGCCAAGCCTCAAGATTCATTAAGCGCGGAATGGGACCAGGTGAGAGTTCGTCTCCGCTCATTGTCCCTGTCCATTCTTCAATCACAAATGGTTCCAAATATACTCACCTCTACAACCAAGTGTACCAAAATCAGCTCCTGGTGTCTCTAAGTACCTTTGCGCTCCCATCGTTCCAGATAGTCTCCTGAAGGCGTACGCCGTCTCTCAGTCTGGACCTCTGCGAGCTCCTCCAGTCGCACCAGGATTACATCAGTTCCGATCTTGACGATATGCTGCCACGGAATGACCAGCTCACTGCCTCCACCGAACCATCCCTTGAACACGCCAGCTGCTGGTACAGTAATCGCTTCAATGCGTCCATATTCCAAATCCACCTCAAGATCGCCAAGCTGCCCCAGCCGCCTGCCATCCATGACATTAATGACGTCCTTCGTCTGAAATTCGGATATTTTAATTGTTCGCATGACAGTCCTCATCTCATCCACAGCTTCACATCCTTTACTTTGCAAGTATATGAGGCAAAATGTAAAAATGTCCTGTCCCACCAAATTTAATGCCGCAGCTTGACCAGCTTTCAAGATGAAAAGGGCATCCTTCAAGATTCCCGATCTTGAAGAATGCCCTGATGGAAGCCATTTTAGATGGAAGCCATTTTATTTAGGATTTCACATGCTTCTGCATTTGCTGGATTGCCGACTTCTCAAGCCTGGATACCTGAGCCTGGGAGATGCCAATTTCATCGGCTACCTCCATTTGCGTCTTTCCTTCAAAAAAGCGCATGGACAATATCATTTTCTCACGCTGGCCCAGCCGTTGCATCGCCTCACGCAAGGCGATCTCTTCAATCCAGGATACATCTTTGTTCTTGTCATCGCTGATCTGGTCCATCACATAGATTGGATCACCGCCATCGTGATAGATCGGCTCAAAAAGGGATACAGGGTCCTGTATGGCATCGAGCGCGAAGACTACATCCTCCTTCGGAACATTGAGCACCTCGGAGATCTCGAAGATCGTCGGCTCTCTGGAATTCACAGTCGTCAGGTTATCCCTGACCTGGAGTGCCTTGTAGGCAATGTCTCGCAGGGAGCGAGATACCCTGATCGGGTTGTTGTCACGCAGGTAACGCCGGATCTCTCCGATAATCATAGGCACGGCGTAGGTCGAGAATTTCACATTTTGAGACAAGTCGAAATTATCTATAGCTTTCATTAGCCCGATACAGCCAACCTGGAACAGATCATCCACGTATTCTCCCCGGTTGTTGAAACGCTGGATGACGCTGAGGACAAGCCTCAGGTTCCCGTTGACCAGCTTTTCCCTGGCCGAGCGTTCATTGTGTTGCTGTAGGGCTGTGAATAATTCGCGCATTTCCACATTGGTCAGTACAGGCAGCTTGGCTGTATCCACACCGCAGATTTCAACTTTATTACGGGTCATCGTGTCTTACCTCCCAAGGAGCAACATTAATGTACATTATCTCCTTGAGGTCCAATTTTATTCGTCCCTTGTACTCGTCCACAGACCCTTCTGTACTCACTTCATGTCTGCCAACGGGCGACTGTATGCGATTGATAGCGCTACACCATTTTGTTAAATTCCTTGCGCAGACGGCGAATGATTCTCTTCTCCAGCCTTGAGATATATGATTGGGAAATCCCGAGCAGATCCGCGACATCCTTCTGCGTCTTCTCCTCGCCATCCTGTAGCCCGAAGCGTAGCTCCATGATGAGTCGTTCACGATCCGTCAGCTTGTCGAGCGCCTTGTGCAGCAGCTTACGGTCCACCTGCTCCTCAATATTGCGGTAGATGGTGTCATTTTCTGTACCCAATACATCAGATAGCAGCAGCTCGTTGCCATCCCAGTCGATATTTAGCGGCTCGTCAAAGGACACCTCTGTGCGAGTCTTGTTATTCCGTCTCAGGTACATCAGGATTTCATTCTCGATACAGCGTGATGCGTAGGTCGCCAGCTTGATCTTCTTCTCGGGGTCAAACGTATTCACCGCTTTGATGAGACCAATCGCTCCAATAGATACGAGGTCCTCGATATTGATCCCCGTATTCTCGAACTTGCGAGCAATATAGACGACCAGACGCAGATTACGCTCAATCAGGACAGCACGTATCGCCGAATCCCCGGAGGGGAGCTTCTGGAGCAGATAGTCCTCCTCCTCGCGGGTTAACGGCGGAGGAAGGGCTTCGCTACCTCCGATATAGTAGATCTCCTCCGTCTTCAGGCCCAGCAGGAACAGCACCCGATAATACTGTAGTTGAATAGACAGTTTCCATTTGACAGGCAACACTTGTAAACGCATCAAATTCCTCCTACCTCAGGATTTAACGAAGCGACGATTAGATCAGGATGAATGACAGCCCGATAACGACCTTCAGACGACAGCGTACCGCTGTCCAGTCCGATTAATACCCGCTTACTTGTGGAGCGAAGTCCGTTCATCGTTACCGTCACTTCATCAGGCTTCAGGGCCAGCATGAATGCTGTGCCTTTGTTAATGCCCCGATACGGAATCAGCCGTAGCCGATCCTGCCATTGGAACTCCTCCTCCCCTAGCTCAGTGACCAGGTTGTCCGCCTCTCCATTCTTCAATTTTCGCTCCCATGATTCTGGAAAATAAGTGCCCCAAAGCGAAAGCTCCATGATCATCACCGGAATCCTTGTCAGTGGGTCAACAAGCTGATTCCCCGTATCCAGCAGGCCTGTACAACGGACAGATACACCATCAATGCTAGCTTCCACCTCTCCCAGATAGCTACCAAGCTGCTCGGAGCGTTGCCTCGCGGCCTGAACTGTCTTGAAGATGACCATTACCACCGCGAACATGCACAGCACGAACCAGAAGCCGATCTTCAGCTCAAAGGATAATCCTCCCGACGCTGAATACCAGATCCCATTCATGACCTCGCCAGGATTCTGCACTAGATAGTGCGTCCCCAGAATACCTCCAGCCGCTACAAAATTCACGATATAGAACGCTCCTAACGTCCGTAGGAAGCGCTGTAGTCCCCCGAAGCCAAAGGAAATCAGAAGCATGATGACAGACAGCATGAACTTGATTAGAAAGGTAAAAGCAAACGTTAGCGGCGGAAAAAACATCATTACGACGTAAGCGGCACCTACAGCCGAGGACAGAAGCACCCTCCACCACGCTGGCCGCAGCTTTCTCATCCAGGCCGTCACCATAATCAATACTGCGTCAATTACCAGATTGACCAAGAAGATGAGATCCAGATACACTATCAATCGTTTCACCCGCCTGTGCAGTTTACAGGATACGGTTAAGTATAAGAGGAGTGAATTTCAAAGTCTGTCTAACTTTGTAGGCATGTGCCCAACTAATTTTGTCGGATAGAGGGGGGCGAGCGCTACGAGTTGGAGGTTTCTTACGATCGCTGTTAAAACCCGATTTCCAGATTGGACAAAAATAATTGGATGAAATCGGGTTTTAAAGGCGAGCACTTTGTTTCTCAAGAAATCCTCCAACCCTCCGCTACAGCATCGCAGTATATTAGGTGGAGTACATTGCTAGTTAACTGCTGTCGGATGAACTTGCGCGGGAGATAGGCAGGGGCATGCTGCGAACAAGCCTGTGGTGGAAAAGCGTTGAATCTGTGGTATTAGTAATAGCTTGGGGTGAGAATTTCGACGAAGCATAAACGTGATTACAGTAATACGTAGAAAATCCGGTAGAGGCTGTGAAATCTAAATATGTAGGAAATAAGTTATATGGAGAAAACGCTATTTCGAAGTAGCTACAGGTTGAGGATTTTTTCCTGCAACTGTTGAAGCTCGATTTTTAGATTGAACAAGGTTACATTGGACGAAATCGGGCTCAGCCTATGCTTGCGGAAAGCTTTTAGACGAGCACTCCGTTTCTCCCAAATCCTCCAACCTTTCGCTACCGTGGTGCAGTCTGATCTTGTCTATTTACTTTCATCTGGTACGTACTCAATTAAATCAGATAATTTACAGTTGAATGTATCGCATAGTTTAAATAACGTTTCTAATTTTGTTGTTTCTATATTCGTTTCCCTATATAACTTGTTAATTGAATTCCGACTCAATCCTGACTTCGCCATTAACTCCGTAATGCAGTTTTGTCGCATATAGGGGACGGTGATATGATGAGATGCTGTGGAGTCTACGGCTGTATTAAACTGCTTCGAGAAGAATATGCGCGGTGATATTGATTTGGGGTGATAATGATGTCCCATTGACTTAAGGCTGCGCTCCTTGCATGTTCAGGCAATAACCCCAGGCCATAAATCCGAAAAATAGCACATTGGAATCAATTCATTCAATAAATTCCTTATTTTTCATTTATAAGATTATTATGACTAGAGGTTTCGTAATTCACGTGTTAAAGTCCTAAGTACACTTGTAACATTCAGAAAGAAAAGAGGAAGATTGTGAATGAAGAGAAACGCGATAGTATTTGCAGCTTTAGCACTCATACTGTCAGGGACTATGCTGTTCCCTGCCGTATCGTCGGCAGCCGAGACCGGTACCACTACTGATCCCTTCGGTACAAACATCGAATCGGGAGCAGAAATCTCTCCAACAGACGAAACAGTCACAGATGAGGAATTGTATGGGGATTTGGATCCAGAGCTTGTACAGGAGTATATCGAGTACATGGATTATTGGGATCAACTGGATCAGCTCGATGTTTATGAAGACAAGGGAATAGATACATTCAACAATACTCCTGGACTTACCAATGCCACTCGCAAACAAATTTTTCTAGACCTGAATAACACAATTGTCCCTAATTACACTAAATACGTATCAGGACTCAAACAAATCCAACCGGCTCATCCGAAGCTTGCCGCCATTCACCAAAAGATTATCCGCGGCTCTTACCTGCAGCTTGAAGGTATGATGCTCTACAAAAAAGCAGTATCCAAAACGAAAATCAACTGGACTTTGTATCATCAAATCAATCCCAAAATCGCGGCGAGCAAAAAGCTGATGCATCAGGCCGAAGCAGAGATGTATGAATATGCGGCCAGATTTGAATAGTAGCTTGCTGCGGCCAGAATCAAATATTGACGAAAAAGAACCGGTGCGCCCGGTTCTTTTGTTTTTTCATATATACTATTATTTACTCCAGATATCGACGGAATCATATCTTTACTTAACCAGCGTTCACTCTTGATTCTAATCCGTCACCGACGTTATTTACTTGACATTGCCAAGGCCTGATCCAGAACTGCCGGACCATTCCCTCTGCCATAGGCCACCGTGTCGATGACATCGACCGGAATGCTGTACGGGGCGGCAATTTCAGTTACGGCATTTTTACGCATGCGGACCTGGGGACCGAGCAGAATCGCAATCACATGGTCGCTGATGTCCGACAGCTCATCCTTGATTGTGCTTTCGGGAATGGCTATAATGTCGATTTCGAGAGATCTTGCTTCCGCTTCTTTTTTCATCTTGGATACCAGAATTGAAGTAGACATGCCGGCTGAACAGGCAAGAATAATTGTTTTCATAGTTAACGCCCCCTGATCTGATTTTTTCATAAATTCAGTTATTTGTACTCTTCATCCAAATCAACTGTAAGCGAACGTTCAGCGATAATTGACTTGTACCAGTAACCGGATTTTTTCAAATGCCGGCTGCGGTCGTTCTCCAGGTTGATTTCAACCAGTCCATAACGGTTCTTGAACGCATTCATCGGGGATACATTATCCGTGAAGGCCCACAGCATGTACCCTTTGCAGTTGGAGCCGTCCTCCACGGCTTTGAGTGTATAGTACAAATGCTCGCTGATGAAGGAAATCCGGTAATCATCCTGAATGATCTGCTCTTCATTTTTGAATATCGCCTCGTTCTCAATGCCCATTCCATTTTCGGAAATAAACCATTCGATATTGTTGTATTCGTTTTTGATGCGCATGCCCATATCATAAATGATTTTAGGGTAAATTTCCCACCCCCGTGATTTATTCATTTTCTTGCCTGGAAGATCAAAATGCTCATAGTAGTAAGACGGATGAAAAGGTGCGTTTTCATTCCAGGCCTTTGTCTGTGTCTTTACTCGGTGCGGATAATACAAATTAATGCCCGCGTAATCAATCGTGTTGTTTTTGATGATGGCCAGCTCTTCAGGTGTAGACTCGAATGTGATGTCGTGTTTGTTCATCAGTTGGAACAATTCCTCGGGGTATTCCCCTTTGATCAGAGGGTCCATAAATACCCGGTTGTAGAACAGGTCGTATATATGGGCTGCATACTGGTCGTGCGGCGCGCTTGAACGGGCATATGTTACCTCGGGATTGAGAATGGCACCGATCTTCGCACCGTTTTTGCTGTAGCCTTGCTCCTTGAACAATTGCACGCATTTGGCGGTTGCGAGTGTTTTATTGTAATTCCACTGCATCCATTTGCGGGTGTTCTGCTCATAGGGATAACGCAACGCATCCAGATAGACGCGGGTCTGCACTACAATCGGTTCATTAAAGGTAAACCAGTGCTTGACACGGTCGCCGTAGCGTTCAAACACCTTTTCCGCATATTTCACGAATAGTTCAACCACATGCTTTGATGACCATCCATCATATTTATCCAGCAAATACGCCGGCAGCTCATAGTGCTCCAGACAAATCATCGGCTCGACACCACTCGCTATCAATTCGTCAATGACCCGTCCCACGTAATCCGCATAGGTTTCGTCCACAATCACATTTTCATAGTCGGTTAAAAAACGGGACCAGTTAATGGAGGTACGGAAATGCGTCAGTCCAATCTGCTTCATAAGCGCGATATCTTCGCTGTAGCGATTATAGAAGTCGGTCGCGCCGGCCGGACCATATCCGTTATGCCAGACATAGCGGTCACTGATATACCACCTGTCAAGATAAGAATCCTGCCCTTCCTTCTTGCCGCTCCACCCTTCCGTCTGCCAGGCGGATGAAGCAGCCCCTACTATAAAATCAGCCGGGATGTTCAATGTATGCTTAGCCATCAATTACTCCTCCTTAATTCCGCAATTATTTCCACTTACTCTACGGTCCGCTTGTTGGCAATTCTGACGAACGGCAGATAGATTAATATCGCAACTGCAATACACACAAGCTGGGTAATGACCGCCCCGATGCTTCCACCTGTTGAGAGATAGGCATTAATAATAGGTGGCGTGGTCCATGGCACCATGACGACCGTACGGCCAGCAAAACCAAGCAATGTCGAGAAGTAACCGATGGTGCCCGTAATAAGCGGCGTGATAATGAACGGAATAGCCATAATAGGGTTCAACATGATCGGAAGTCCGAAAATAACCGGCTCATTAATATTAAACAGTCCCGGACCAATTGATAGCTTGGTAATCTCTTTCATATCCTCGCGTTTGGAGGCGATCAGGATGCTGATAAGCAGAGCCAGAGTAACGCCGGAACCGCCGATGCTCATGTAGATGTCCCAGAACGGCATCGTAATAATATTAGGGATAGGCAGCCCTTGCTCATAAGCGGTCATGTTAACGGTAATGGCTCCAAGCAGCAGCGGCTCGCGAATCGGCTTTACCATCTGATTGCCGTGGATGCCAATGACCCAGAAAATTTGCGCAACCAGCATCAAGGTCAGAATACCCGGTAGGCCTTGCACAACCGTCTCCAGCGGTTTTTGCACCACATTGTACACGGCATCATACAAGTACAGGCCTGTAAACATGTGAAAGAAAAATCCGACGGCCGAGAACACAGTTACGGTAATAATCGTCGGAATCAGCGCCGAGAACGACACGGCCACGTTGGGGGGCACACTTTCCGGCATTTTAATTTTGAGCTTATCCGATTTGCCCAGCTTGCTGTACAGTTCGACGGACAGGATAGACACAAAAATACCGAGGAACAAGCTTTTCGTATCTGTAAATTGACGCGCAATCACATTCGTAACCTCTTGCATCTCACCGTTCACCATCAGTTGAAGTGTTGTTGGCGTAACGGAAATAAAGCAGATGACCGCTAGCAACCCTGGAAAAAAGTTCTTCTCTCCGTCAATTCTACCTAATTCCAGACCAATCATAAAGATGGCGAGTATGGTCAGAATATTTAAGCTGGCATAGTTGATTGCGGTAAAAATCGGCTTGTAATCCGCCAAAAATGCAAACGGGCGAAAATGAGCCAACCCGTTCGTCGGGTCCATCACCATATTGGATATAAGGACCGCGAAAGCGCCTACAATAATGACAGGCATCAGTGTAATGAAAGCGGATTTGATAGCCATAATATACTTAAAATTGTTAATAGCGTTCGCTGCTGATGTAAGGCCATTAACAACTTTATCTTTGAGCGCCATCAGAAAGACCTCCCTCTACGATTTCGACCCCAATTGTTCAATACGTTCATACAAATCCACAAACTCGGAGGCCATGTCACGAATGGAAATCGCATTCATCAAATGATCCTGAGCATGAACCATCATGACGGACACCTCCATCTTCTCCCCTTCAGCTTCCTTCCGAATTAATCCGGTCTGGATTTTGTGAGAGGATATCAGTTCCTTTTTGGAAGCTGCCAGTTCCTCTCTTGCTTCAGTGAACTTACCTGCTTTGGCAAGCTCAATCGCTTCCATCGCCGAGCTGCGGGCATTGCCTGCGTACAAAATGATCTGAAACACAATTTCAGTCTCATCCAGAATCTCATCATCAACGGAATTATTTACTTCTTTTTCACTCACTCTTATGGTCCCTCCTTCAGAGCAGGCCTGATTTTGCAGCAGTCCTTATATAGCTCCTTGCTGTAAATTCATTATAAATTGCAATCGTTTACAATTTAACATAAGCTTTTTCCTCTTCTTAACGGAAAATAACTATATACAAAAAGAGGAATACCCCTCTTTAGAGAATCGGGATATTCCTCCATACGTCAGTTCACTGGATAAACCTTATGCATGCTCATGGAGAACTCGAACAAAATCCGAATACGTTTTACATTTAATGAGCTGCTGGACCAGAGCTTCGTTATTCAAAATCGTAAGCAAAATATTATACATGCTCTGTACATCCTCCGTTTTACTGCGCTGCATGCACAGTACGCATACAAACTGCACCGGCTTGCCGTCCCAATCAATAGGCTTCAGCAGCGTGCATACAGCCCAAAAGGTCGAATCAGCAAACGGCTCCATCGGATGGGGAATCGCTACAAAATTACCGAACGAAGTGGGAGACATCGCTTCACGCTCCAGCACAGACTCCAGGAACGGGCCTTTGACAAGACCCGCCTCCTTAATCCTGTCCGCCATAAACGCCAGCACCTCCTCCTTGCTGTCCATTTTCTGCTGAAGAAAAACGAGCTTTTTCCGTATATAATGGATAGCCGGCAATCCAGTTTCCGAGATAGCTTGCTCAATCTTGTCTACGTCCGTGCCGCCGAGAAACGTATTGACATGTATGATCGGTACCGATAGCTTTTCGGAGACGGGTATCGTGCTGATTACAAAATCCAGCGAATCGAGCGGCATCTGCTTGAGCTTGTAAAATTCAGTCGTACCGACAATGTCCAGCTTGGAGCCAAATACCGATTGCAGCTTGTAGTAGAGCAATTTGGCGCTTCCCCTGCCCGATGCGCATACGATTAGGCATCTTTTAGGAGTGTTCTGCTCTTTTTTTCGCTCAATCGCGGCACCGATATGAATAGCAAGGTAGCCAATTTCATTTTCTTCAATTTCAAAGCCAAGCCGCTTCCTGATCGTTTCACCCGCCAGTATACCCGCTTCAAAGGCCAGCGGGTAATTGGATTTGATCTCATCCAGCATCGGATTGCGCAAATTCATACCATACTCGAAACGGTTAATAACTGGTTTGAGGTGCAGGCAAAATGCCACAAGCAGCTCCTTGTCATGGCGGATGCCTAGTTGCATTCCTTTTTCAATATGATCCAATATTTCAACTGCAAGGTTGTATATTTCGCCGTCTATCATCCCTTTAATTTCTGTATCGTCCATATTAGCCGCTACAATTGTTCTTACACCAAGCAAATGTACCGCTATATACGCAACTTCAGCGAAAGGAAAGGAATGATTCATCTTGCGCTCAAGACTGGACACAATCTCAGACGCCACGCCAAATTCCTTCTGCGCCTCAATCTTTTTCATTTCCTGCGGATAAAAAGAGACATACTTTTCATCCCGTATCCGCTTACAAGCTATTGCGATATGAATGACCAGATTGTTGAGCGCAATATCCGATAATATAATGTCATTGACTTCAATGCGTTCAAGAATAACCTCCCTGATTAAATCCATTTCTTCATCGGAAAGAATGGATGGTGAATGCGTGCTTTCAGGTGCAATCTCCGTACGGCTAAAAATATAATCGGACATGCAGTAGCGTAGCTGCGTCTCGCTTCCCTTGATTTTAACACCGTAATGGGGACGATTCTCCAGCGTCAAGCCGTAATTCTTCAATATCCGCCGTACTTCCCTGATGTCATTTTGTATCGTTGGGCGGCTTACGAACAAAAGGTCAGCCAAGTCTTCAAGCTTGAAATATTCCTCCGTCAACAGCAGCTTCCTGATCAGAAAACGATGTCTGCTCTCGGATGATCCACTTACTTGCTGCGGTGTAGCCGCTTCATTTTCTTTCAATTGCTTCAACAAATGTCGGAAACGCTGCTCATCATGGATTTCAAGCTGATATCCTGCTCCCTTAAGCGACTTGACCGTGGCTCCATGTGTGGACAACAATGCGGATAATTCCTTCAGATCCGTCCGAATGGTGCGTGATGACACATTCAACAGTTTGGCTAGATACTCGCTGCTAACAATTTGCTCTGAAATCAATATGTGAAGAAGATGAAAAATCCGCAACAACGAAACTCCTTTCGATATTAGGATCGACCGTATCCTTCAATAAAAAAAAGGAATGTCCTGCAAGTAGAATACTACTTGGGGACATTCCTGCTAATTTATGTTAGTCATTGTTGTTCCGCGGACGATTGCGCAGGAAGGTCGGAATATCCAACTGATCGCTTTGCTGATTGCCGAACGGACGCAGATTGGACGGACGCTCCTCCGGTTCAGCCTGACTCGCTGCCGGCTTGCGGGAAGGAGCGGTCGGAGCCGGCTTGCCTTCGAAGCCTGTAGCAATAACAGTAACTTTAATCTCTTCTTTCATGTCATCGTCAATAATCGCACCGAAGATCATATTCACTTCCGGATCAGACGCAGAAGTCACGATCTCGGCCGCTTCATTCACTTCATACAGAGAGAGATTAGCGCCGCCTGTAATGTTCATGATTACCCCGCGTGCTCCTTCAATCGACGTCTCCAGGAGTGGGCTCATAATAGCCTTGCGCGCAGCCTCGGCAGCACGGTTCTCACCTGTAGCCAGACCTATACCCATCAGAGCTGAACCACGCTCTGTCATAATTGTCTTTACGTCAGCGAAGTCAAGGTTGATGAGACCTGGAACTGCAATCAGGTCAGAGATGCCTTGTACGGCTTGACGAAGTACATTATCCGCCTCACGGAAAGCCTCCAGCATCGGAGTCTTCTTGTCAACAATTTCCAGAAGTCGATCATTCGGAATAACGATCAGGGTATCTACTTTTTCCTTCAGACCCTCGATGCCTTGCTCGGCATGTGTCGACCGCTTACGGCCTTCAAAGGTAAACGGGCGTGTAACCACCCCTACTGTCAATGCTCCGCATTCCTTTGCGATCTCAGCGATGACTGGCGCAGCGCCTGTTCCGGTACCGCCACCCATTCCGGCTGTCACGAAGACCATGTCTGCCCCTTTCAGGGTATTCATAATCAGATCACGGGACTCCTCAGCAGCCTTCTTGCCCACATCAGGGTTAGCGCCAGCACCCAGACCGCGAGTCAGCTTATCGCCGATTTGCAGCTTATGCTCGGATTTGGCCAGATGAAGTGCTTGGGCATCCGTATTGACAGTAATGAATTCAACGCCTTGTACTCCATTATCAATCATGCGGTTGACAGCATTGCTGCCGCCCCCACCGACGCCTATCACTTTAATTTGGGCCAAACTCTCCATTTCAAAATCAAATTCCAACATACTATTCCCTCTCCCCCTCAATGTGCATGGCTAGCTCGTCCATGTATGGCACTCAACCGTTATATAAATTCACTGAACATGTTTTTCAAACGTTCGATAAATCCCGGTTTTTGCTCTTTTTCCGGAGCGGGACTGCTCTTCGTTCGATTGGCCGGCTTCTTGGCACTTACATTGCCACTTTGGCTCCGCACACGATACTGGCGTACCGCATTTTGCAAAATGCCGACTCCGCTAGTAAAACTAGGGTCACGAACACCAATGAAATCCGGCACGGCAATCCTTACCGAAGCAGCCAACTCACCTTGAGCTACTTGAAGTACACCTGGCATGGATACAGTTCCTCCCGTAAGTATATAACCCCCAGGAAGCTCCGTGTAACCAAGTCGTCTTACTTCGGCCTGAACCAGCTGGAATATCTCCTGCACCCGAGGCTCGATGATCGCAGCCAAGTCCTGCTGATTAAATTCCTTGTCCACGTTACTACCGATGCGCGTTACCTTGAACACGACATCTGTAGCCGCATCATCATAATTTGCACAGCCGTATTTCAGCTTCACCTTCTCAGCCTGGTCAGTTAACGTTCTCAGTCCATATGCAATATCGTTGGTTACGAATTCTCCACCAATGGGCAAAGTGGATGTAGCCACAATGCTGCCTTCTTCAAAGATCGCAATCGTTGTAGACCCTGCCCCAACATCGACCAGTGCTGAACCCATCGTCTTCTCATCCTTGGACAGAGACAATTGTCCCGTACCAAGCGGAAGCAGGACCAGATCAACAATACGCAAGCCACTCTTCTCAACACAACGCAGTAGGTTATGTATAGGCGTCTTGGCTCCAGTCACGATGGTAGCCTCTACCTCAAGTCTTACCCCGATCATGCCTCGTGGGTCCTGAATGCCCTCCAGACCATCCACGATATATTGCTTGGCCACTACATCAATAATTTCTCTCTCCGGAGGAACTGCAATGACTTCCGCAGCCTTCAGCACCCGTTCGATATCCTCTTCACCGATCTCACGGTCCTCATTAGAGACCGCCACCACGCCATGGCTTGTCTGCAGGCCAATATGATTGCCAGTGATACCTACGTATACTTCAGTTATCTGAATACCTACCATGCGTTCCGCATGATCAACTGCACTGCGGATCGATTGCACGGTCTGATCGATATCTACGATTGAACCTTTGCGAATTCCTTCCGAGTCGGCAGATCCAACTCCAATAATATTAAAGGTTCCATTGTTCATTTCACCTATAATAGCCCGAACTTTGGATGTACCGATGTCCAAACTAACAATGATGTCATTGTTACTCAAGTCTGTGGCACCTCCTAACTCCAAATGATTTGTCATCTCTAAACATACCTCTACAAATATTCAACATTATTTATACGATCCCTCTTTTTTCTACAAATTTTTTCGGTGCCAAGTTCTGGCCAAAGATATAAAAATTTCAAGAAAAAAGAAGGAATACCGAGCTAGAGCTCATAAAACCCATTTTATCATTATTTCAGATCACTGAGTAGTGGCATTTTCGAGACTGCCGTCTTCCTCGCGTGGTTTGAAAGGCACATACGTATCCGCCTGAAACATAGTAATCATTCCGGGCTCCTCCGTCTCAATGACCTGATTCAGGTAGCTGATCTTCTTCTCGAGCAGCGACACGGCTGTCAGCACTTCGAACTGGCTCCGGGTATACATTCGAATACGATCCGGAAAGGAAGGAGTAGGGTCCGGTAAAATCTCTGAAATATCAGCGGTCCATTCACTAGGAATGTTCGCTAAAGCCTGACTTAGCTTAACCTTAATGGGATCATCCGATTTCCATTGGGTCAGAATGGGCTTCTCTACGGCAATTCCACTGCTGGATACCTCAACGCTTGTTCCGTTCGAGAGAATGGCTCTGAGCTCTCCATCTGCATTTACCTCATAAGCTACTGTAGGATATTCCTTGATCTGGATGCTGATTTTCCCCGGAAAATGCTTGTCCACCATCACCGTCTGAATGGAATGAATCTGCTTCATGCGGCCAATAATCTCTTCCTTACTGGCACCAAAAAATTGACCACCAATCTCCAGGCCACTCTGCTCCAGCAGCTTGTCCTGCGGCGTAAACGTACTGCCCTGAAATTGAACTTCTGTAATCTGGCTTAATGAGGATCTGAAAAAAAGGACCGCCAGCAGCACAAGAAATAAAATAATAAGGGTCCAAGCTATTTTTCGACTTGTGTTCCTTTTTGGTCTGCTCTCTCTGAGTGCAGGGATCTGGGCTTTATGCATATGAACTCTCCATAAGAAGCCTCTCGTCCCCTCGACTGGGAGGGGACGCCGCAGGCAATGTTAATTAGCAAAATCAAGCTCCTCCGGTACAACAGACTGGCGGAGCATCTTGGCTCCAAGACTCTGGAACAGTAGCTCAAGTCTATCATAGCCTCGATCAATATGATGGACCTGCTCAACGACCGTTCGTCCCTGTGCAGCGAGGCCTGCAATTACCAATGCGGCTCCCGCACGCAGATCCGTTGCCTCAACAGTGGCGCCATAGAGACGGGGAACCCCCCGAATCAAGGCTGCATTGGCGTCCACTGAGATGTCAGCACCCATGACGTTCAACTCGTGCACATGCTTGAAGCGACTCTCGAAGACCGTCTCCTTCATGATGCTGAAGCCATCAGCCAGAGACAGCAGTACCATCACCTGAGACTGCAGATCTGTTGGAAATGATGGATAGGGTGAAGTAACAATGCGGCCAACAGGCTTGGGACGAGTCATACAACTTACTTTTATTATATCATTGCAGGCATTGATTTGAACACCAGCCCGTCGTAGGACATGTAGGAGCGACGAGATATGACCAGGATTGCAGCCTGTAAGGGTTACATTGCCACGAGTTGCTGCTGCCGCTATCATAATAGTGCCTGCAACGATCCGGTCAGGAATAATGCCGTACGAACAGGATTGTAGCGATTTTACTCCTGTAATCGTAATCGTATCTGTCCCCGCTCCAATGACCTGAGCGCCCATCGTGTTCAGAAAGCGCTGAAGGTCCTGGATTTCCGGCTCCCTAGCCGCATTGGTAATCGTTGTCCTTCCTTCTGCGAGCACCGCTGCCATCATGATATTCTCTGTGGCTCCTACGCTTGGGAACTCCAGGTGAATATCTGCTCCGGTCAATCGTGACGCACGACAAGTAATCTGCTCGCTTTGCTCGATAATCTCTGCTCCGAGCGCACGCAGGCCATCCAGATGAAGATCTATCTTGCGTTCTCCGATGGCACACCCTCCTGGCTGATATACTGTAACTTCACCGTATTTGGCCAGGAGCGGTCCCATCAGAAAGATGGATGATCTCATCTGCTTCATCAGGTCTTCCGGAATGACGGTCGTGGATAACGTTGAAGCATCTACCTTCACTGCCTGCTGTTCATAGCTGACATTGCATCCCAGGCGTCTGAGAATGCCAATCATAACCTGGATGTCCAGCAGATTCGGGACGTTGCGGATTTGCACTTCGCCGTTGGCAAGCAGGCTTGCTGCCAAGATCGGGAGCGCCGCATTTTTGGCACCGTGAATGCCAACAGTTCCGGACAGAGGATATCCGCCCTCAATAACCAGTTTATCCAATGTATCACCTCCGAGTTCTACCGCTCACCCACCACGAGGTTACTCCGGCTCAAGGAGAATGCCGGCATGAGATGATATTTGCTTTGAATATGCTGCAAAAGGGTAAGCACGTCCTCTGCTGTCGCTAGCCCGGTGTTGATTATCGCTTTGGCGCAGCACAGCCTCAATGGACTGAGTTGTATGGACACATCTGACCCTGGGTCCGGCTTTCATCCGAGTTCTCTTATCAGCGTAGCTTACTGGTACCCCGTCCAAGCGGAAGCCAGAGAAGGCTGTGCCGAGATCAGCGTTCATCTGTGTCCAGGAACTGTCAGCTGCTTCCCCTCCCGTATTGAGCATGGCAGAGATCTAAAGGTCGGGCGTTAGCCGGCAGCCCGGGTGGTGGTCACAATGTATAAGGTATCTTATGACGGGATGACGCCACGTGTGACAACCGCCCAAGTCTGTATTTAGTCCCTTGCCTTTCCCGCAATTCTCACCAGCTCCTGCACCAGCACCTCAGCAGAATCTGGCTTACCGAGTGAGGCAGAAGCAGTCGACATGTGAGCTCGTCTGTCAGCATCGTGCATAATATCCGCAATCTCATCGAATAGCTTCTTGCCGCTCAGCTCTGTCTCACGGATCATGACAGCCGCTCCTTCCTCCTCCAATCTGCGTGCATTCGCCTCCTGATGGTTATTCGTCACATTTGGCGATGGAATGAGGATGGACGGGATACCCAATGAGGTAATCTCTGACAAAAATGATGCCCCTGACCTACTGACAATCAAGGAAGTGCAAGCGAGCACCTCCGGCATATTATGGATGTAAGGGAGAATATGGACATAATTAGGAAGAGAACCAATCTTGCTGCGTACCTGCTCTGTCGTGCGTTCAAAATAGCTTTCACCTGTCACATATACAAAATGAACGTCTTTCAATTTCGAAAGTTGCGGCGCCATGTCAATCATGGCGTCATTGATCGCCTTGGCTCCTCTACTGCCTCCTACTACGAGTACCACAGAGCTTTCCATCGGAAGCCCTAGCGTAGCGAAGCCACGGTCCCTGTTCGCATGTCGTACCGTGGTCGCACGCGGGTTACCTGTGTAGACTGCATGCTTGGCTTTTGGAAAAGCTCGTTCAGAGCCCTCAAAGCTTACAGCTACTGCATCTGTATAGCGGCTCAGAAATGAGTTGGTCAATCCAGGGATAGCATTTTGTTCGTGGATCATGCTAGGAATGCCGAGTCTCGCTGCCGCATACACCACTGGACCGCACACATAACCACCTGTGCCGATAACCACATCTGGCTTGAATCGGCGCAGCAGAGCCTTGGAAGTGCGTACTCCCTGGAAGAAGCGCATAATGGTTTTTATATTTTCAAAAGACAAGCTACGGCGGAAGCCTGTGATATCAATCGCCTCAAAATCTATTTTTTCCTGAGGAACCAGCTTGCTTTCCAGCCCTCGTTTACCGCCAATGTACAGGAATTCCGCATCTGGAAATTCCTCTTGAATCTGTCTGGCTACTGCAATCGCCGGGTAGATATGTCCTCCAGTCCCGCCGCCGCTTAACACCACTCGCATGAGATCACCTCGTATTACGTGATAGACTTAATAATATACCCAGTGCTGTCAGCATCAAGGTCAAAGAAGAGCCACCATAGCTGATTAGCGGGAGCGTGATCCCTGTTACGGGCATGAGTCCGATTACGACGCCTATGTTGATCACGACCTGGACAGCGACCATCCCGACAATTCCAACAGCCAACAGACTCCCGAAGGTATCCTGAATAGTCATCGCTGTCCGCATTCCCCGCCATATCAGCATCAGAAACAGTAAAATAACGATACAGCCACCGATAAAGCCTAGCTCTTCTGAAAGAATCGAAAAAATAAAATCTGTCTGCGGCTCGGGTACATAGCTGTACTTTTGCCGGCTCATACCCAGCCCGAGTCCACCAAGTCCGCCAGGACCGATGGCATATAAGGATTGAATAATCTGATACCCCGCACCTAGTGGATCAGACCACGGGTCCAGGAAAGCTGTAATCCGCTTCAGACGATACGGCGCTGCAGCGATCAGTGCTGCGAAACCCGCTACACCCCCAAGCGCAAGCCAGCCAAGCTGCTTGAGGCTTGCCCCTGCCGCAAAGATAATCAGCATGGACGCACCCAGCATAACCGTACCTGTGCCCAGATCAGGCTGAAGCATAATAAGGCCAAAGGCCAGACCTGCAAGGCCCATAGGTGGCAGGAGCCCCTTAGTAAAAGATGTAATGTTATAGCCAGGTCGGCTCAGCCAGCGTGCCAAAAAGACGATCATCCCAAGCTTCATGAACTCGGATGGCTGAATCCCGAACGAACTAATCCCTAGCCAGCTACGGGCTCCTCCCCGCACGACCCCAATGCCCGGAATCAGAACTGCAAGCAATAGCAGAAAGCAGACCAGAAGCATGGGCTTTGCGAGTTGTCCCCATAGCCGATAATCCATTCTCGACGTGAACCACATCGCTATCAGACCAAGCGAGGCGAATAGCATCTGGCGTTTGACAAAATAATAAGAATCTCCATATTCACGAAAAGCCAACACTGCGCCGGCGCTATACACCATTACAAGACCGATCGCAAGCAGGGCAATAATACAGACGAACATCCATAAATCCGGAGCCGGACGCGATTGCTTCATATAGGAGGCCACCCCTTGCACTATAAGTAGGGGCTTATCCACCCCCCTACTTACAATTTATGCACCGCCTCTTTAAAAATTCGTCCCCGTTCTTCATACGACTTGAACATATCCCAGCTTGCGCAGGCAGGCGACAGCAATACAACATCACCTACAGCAGTCAGACTGGCAGCTCGGTTCACAGCCGTCACGAGGACAGACGCGGCATCCTCCCCATTATCGACGATCTCTATATGTTCTATGCCCGCTAGCTTCGCAACAGAAGCTAACTTATCTCTTGTCTCTCCCAATAGCACCACACCCTTCACACCCTCCTGCAACGCAGGAAGGAGCTCCATATAATCGGAGCCGCGATCGAGCCCCCCCGCAATGAGTACAACGGGCTGCCGGAAAGATGTGAGCGACATAAGCGTAGCTTTGCTATTTGTGGCTTTGGAGTTATTATAATAGACCGCACCGTTCTTCTCGGCCACGAATTCCAGACGATGCTCCACTCCCCTGAAGCTTGCCAAAGGCTCGCGAAGAGCTTCCAGCTTAGCACCAGCGGCGATAGCGATAGCACATGCCGCAAGAGCGTTCTCGACGTTGAACACCCCTGGAATACCAAGCTCGCTAATATCAATAATATGATGCTCTTGCCCTGTCTGATCGCGATATACTACCCTGCGCTCCAGCTCATCCTCCTCACCGTCAACATAAGGTGGGCTCACGAACACTCCCTCCTGCAATTGCTCAGAACGTGAGAAAGGCAGCAGCTTGCCGTGCACATGCGTAATCAATTCACGACATACCGGGTCATCCCAGTTCAGAACCGCTATATCCGTGTCACGCTGATTCTGGAATAATCTTGCCTTGGAAGTAACATAGTCCTCCATACTGCCGTGGTAATCCAGATGCGTCTCTGCCACATTCAGGAGACAGGCAATAGTTGGCCTGAAGTCCGTGGTGCCCTTCAACTGAAAGCTGCTAAGCTCTGCAACAATCCATTGCTCCGAACTAACCTCTTTGGCAATCTCACACATCGGCGTCCCGATATTACCAGCAACCACAGGCTGTAGACCAGAAGCCTCCAGCAGCTTACCCACCCACGTTGTAGTCGTAGTCTTGCCATTAGAGCCTGTAATGCCAATAATGGGAGCCGTGGTAAGATGGTATGCTACCTCAACCTCCGTTACCAGTTCGATACCCAGCTCCAATGCCTGCCGTACAGGCTGTGCTGTATAAGGAATGCCCGGGTTCTTGACCACCAGCTTAATGTCAGAGTTGATCAATCCTTCGGGATGTCCCCCGCATAAAACGGAAATTCCCAAAGCCTCTAATTCCGAGGCTTCGGGACACTGTTCTCTCTCTTTCATGTCACTTGCAGTCACAATAGCGCCAGCGCGATGCAAGGCTTTGGCTACCTGCACGCCGCTCTTGGCCAGTCCAAGCACAACGACCTGCTGGTCTTGATAGGTATGAGGATGATTCATCAATTACAACCCCTTGCTGATATAGAGTCCAATTCCTGCAAGCACAATACCAACCGCCCAGAAGGTCATGACTACACGCCATTCAGACCAGCCTGATAATTCAAAGTGATGGTGTATAGGGCTCATTTTGAACACACGCTTGCCCCGTGTCTTGAAGGACACCACCTGAATTACTACGGACAGCATCTCGATAACGAATATACCGCCAATAATCAGGAACAGCAGCTCACTCTTGGTTACGATGGCTATAGCGCCGATCGCCCCGCCGATCCCGAGCGATCCCGTATCCCCCATAAATACCTTGGCAGGGTGCGCATTATAGACCAGGAAGCCTAGCACGGCGCCAATCATGGCAGCAGCACAGATCGCCGCTGGCAAGGATGTAGCTTGGATAGCAATCACCGCATAGGCGCCGAAGGCGATAGCACTCGTACCTGACAGCAGCCCGTCCAGACCATCTGTAAAGTTAACTGCATTGCTGATTGCCAGCATCATGAGGACAATGAATGGATAGTAGAACCATGCCCCCCAGTCAAAAGACCATGCAGTGCCTGGAACAGCAATAGCCGTGCTATGACCATTTTGAATCAACAGCCAGCACATCAATCCTGCAAAAAACAGCTGTCCAAATAGCTTCTGGCGTGGTGTCAGACCAAGAGACCGCTTGAACACGATTTTAATATAGTCATCCAGAAAGCCGATTAGCCCGAAGCCAAGTGTAGCAATGAGCAATACATAGAAATCCGTGTTTTTCACACTTGAGAATTTGAGAAAAGTAAGTGTAAAAGCCAGGAGAATCACTACGCCCCCCATTGTCGGCGTTCCTGTCTTCTTCAGATGACTCTGTGGTCCATCATCGCGTATCTGCTGGCCGAACTTCATCCGCCGTAGGAGCGGGATCAGCAGGGGGGCGGCGATCACCGCCAATATAAATGATACGCCGATCGTAAGTAGCAACAATTGAATATCCATGGTAGTCCCCCTTTCTTCTCCTTAGTTCTGTAGCGGAGCGTTGATCAGTGCATTCACAACGATCTCCAGTTTCATCCCGCGCGAAGCCTTCACCAGCACAATATCCTCGGGTTGTAGCTCCTTCAGCAGGTGGTCAATCAATACGTCCTTATCGGTATAGGCTACGACATCTGCCGAAGCCATCGTCTCCAGTGCCCCTTGCGCGATGAATGCACCTAAACGTCCGAACGCGAACAACTTCTCAACTCCTGCTTCAGCAGCATACCGACCAAGCTGTGCATGATAATCCTCTTCTTGTGGTCCCAGCTCAAGCATATCACCTAGCACCGCAATTTTGCGGCCTTGTCGTGCATAGCCTGCCAGGGTATCAATCGCCGCCTTCATCGAGGAAGGACTGGCGTTATAGGCATCGTTCAGCACCATGAGTCCCGTGCTGCTTGTAAGTATTTCAATACGCATTCCAGTTAATTTCAACGAAGACAATCCTTGACGAATCTCGGACAATCCCAGTGTGAAGTGTCTGGCAACTCCAATTGCTGCTAAAGTATTCAATACATTATGATGACCGAGTAACGGGAGCTGTAATTCTTCTTGCCCCATAGAATGCGCAGTAAAGAGAATTCCACGCTCCTGAGTCGTAATCGCTGTCGGATAATCATCATTATTCTCAGAGCGACCAAACGTATACAATTGAAGGTTCTCTGGCTGTTCTGTATCGGTTTCTTTCAGCACCTTCGGAAGCAACGGCTCATCCCCGTCCATAATAAGCAGACCACCTGGCTTCAATCCAGCTACAATCTCCAGCTTGGCTCTTGCGATCTCCTCTCTGGAGCCCAGCTGCAGCAGATGTGCCTCACCGATGTTCGTAATAACGGCCACATCCGGCTGAGCAAGCTCGGACAGAAGACGTATCTCTCCACGACCACTCATTCCCATTTCAAGAATAGCGATGTCCGTATCTTCCGGCATTTGCAGAATGGTAAGCGGAAGACCTATATGATTGTTCAGGTTGCCTTGTGTCTTATGAACCTTATACTTCGTAGACAGCAGCGCTTCTATCATATCCTTGGTGGTCGTCTTCCCATTGCTTCCCGTAATCCCCACAACTGCAGCTGATGTGCTCTTCAAATACGAGGACGCGAGCTGCTGCAGCGCCTCAAGCGTATCGTCTACGAGTATGATCGGGCCTGCCGGCATATTGGCATGATCCTTTTGCCACACCAAGGCAGCTGCTCCCGCCTGCAAGCACTGCTCGCCGAAGGCATGCCCGTCAAAGTTCTCTCCCTGAAGAGGAACGAATAACGCTCCCTCTACTGGAGTACGTGAATCAGTGAATACACCACGGACCACAGTGTCCGCTGCACAGCCCTCTCCGACCGTGCCACCGCACATGTCGGCAACTTCTTTTAACGTTCGAATTATCACTTCAGTTTGCCCCTTATCGCTTCTTTGGCCACGATACGATCATCAAAATCAAAAGATGTCTTGCCAATGATCTGATACGTTTCATGACCTTTTCCCGCAATCAATACTACATCTTCCGGGCTTGCCATTTCAATAGCTTTAAATATAGCTTCTCTGCGATCTTCGATCATCTCGTAGATTTCCCGGGAAATCCCAGCTCCCAGCAGCCCCTGCTCAATATCCTTAAGTATCGCAGTAGGATCTTCGGTACGAGGATTATCTGAGGTAACAAAAATGTGATCACTGTAGCGAGCAGCTATTCCACCCATTAATGGACGCTTGGTGCGATCCCGATCCCCGCCACAGCCAAATACACATACAATTCGTCCCTTGGCGAATTCCTTGACTGAGCGCAGGACATTCTCCAGACCATCTGGCGTATGTGCATAATCAACTATGACCGCAAACGATTGTCCGGCCTCCACTGCCTCTACCCTGCCATCTACCCCAGGGACAGATTCAAGACTTTTGCGAATTTGATCCAGCGGAACACCTTCCAGCAAAGTTGCCGCAATCGCTGCAAGGGCATTATACACATTAAATTTGCCAACCATCCGCAGCTGTATATCTGCTTCTCCCCTAAAGGTGTTCACATGAAAGGAAGTCCCCTTGGCGGTGATAGCAATTTGGGATGCTCTGACATCAGCACCTTGTTCCAATCCGTATGTAATTACTTCTGCGGCTGTAGCCTTGCTATAATATTCAGAAGCTGGATCATCCGCATTCAGAACAGCATACTTACGGCTATTCGGATCTTCACTGTAGGCATTCCCCAATCTGGAAAACAAAAGTGCCTTGGCATCACGATACTGCTCCATTGTGTGATGATAGTCCAAGTGATCCTGCGTAAGATTGGTAAAAACAGCTGTTCTAAAATCCGTCCCCTTTACTCGGCCTTGCTCAAGTGCGTGGGAGGATACCTCCATAACACAGGATTTCACACCCTCGTCTACCATTAGCCGCAGCTTCTTCTGAAGATCCACCGCTTCTGGTGTCGTGCCGGACATCGGCACAGTCTTGCCATTGTAACGCATCTGGATGGTGCCAATCAGTCCAGTAGGCACTCCAGAGTCCTCCAGTATTTTCTCAATGAGATAAGAGGTTGTCGTCTTGCCATTCGTGCCTGTAATGCCAATCATATTCAACTGACGGCTGGGTGATGCAAATAATTGATCCGACAGGATTGCCATCGCGAGGCGAGCATCCTTGACCAGCAGTTGTGGAACCGGGATATCCAGTTCACGTTCGACGACTAATGCTGATGCTCCCTTGCTTACTGCCTGCGCTGCATAATCATGCCCATCTACTGTGAAGCCAGGAAGGCATAGAAACAGGTCTCCCGGCTGAACAAGACGTGAATCTGCCTGTATGCCTTGGCACTCGACACTTCCTTCCCCAATAATGCGAGCTGTTGCTATAGATGAAGCCAACAATTGTAACTGCATAATCAATCTTCCTTTCCAGATTCGTCACCAGAGTCGCCTGAATGTTCATCGGCATGTTGCCCCATGTAGATGCGAATGGTCGAGCCTCGCTCGACTCTTGAACCGGCTTTCGGGGATTGGCTGATGACGGTATTCCCGGAGCCTGATTTGACGAGCATGAAATTCATGTTCAGCTCCTCATAGAGATCCTGAACCGAAGCTCCGACCAGATTCGGTACCGTATCCATTGGCGTCTCGCCATATTTGTATTGCTTTGGAATTTGCTGCTTCCGTGGCGGAACCTTCATTACGTGCAAGGCATCCTCAAGAATATTTTGCACAATTGGAGCGGCCACGACACCACCAAACTGAATACCAAGTGGATTATCCACGGCTGTATAGACAACAATTTGCGGATCATCCGCTGGAGCGAAGCCTATAAAGGATACGATATGCTCCGACGTAGAATATCGTCCATTCACTACCTTCTGCGCAGTTCCCGTCTTGCCGCCAACACGATATCCATCGATAAAAGCTGGCCGGCCTGTTCCCTTGGCTACCACACTCTCCAGAGCTTCCCGCACCTGCCGGGAGGTGTCCTCAGATATGACCTTGCGTACCAGTTCGGGCTCCACACTCTCCAGTACCGCCCCTGTCTCTGGATGAATCCAAGCCTTTGCAATGTGCGGCTTATACAGATATCCACCATTAATGGCTGCCGATACAGCGGTAATCTGTTGGATTGGGGTTACAGACACCCCCTGCCCAAAGGAGGTAGTAGCCAGCTCTACAGGACCCACTTGAGCTGGCTTGAAGAGAATACCGTTACTTTCACCGCTCATATCAATGCCTGTCTTGCTGCCAAACCCGAAGTCACGAATGTACTTAAATAATGTATCCTTGCCCAGCCTTTGACCGAGAGCGACAAAACCAGGGTTGCAGGAGTTCTCGACGACCTGCATGAACGTCTGGCTGCCATGTCCGCCCTTCTTCCAGCAGCGAAGCCGTGCACCTGCCACCTCAACATAGCCAGGATCGAAGAAATGCTCATTCTTCAAGTTCACTTTCTTCTCTTCCAGCGCAGATGCCAGGGTAATGATCTTGAAGGTGGAGCCTGGCTCATAAGTCATCCAGATAGGCAGATTCCGATTGTACACTTCCGGTTCATACTGCCTGTAGAGAGAAGGCTCATATCCAGGCCTGCTAGCCATTGCCAGGATCTCCCCTGTCTTCGGATCCATCGCAATAGATAGGGCAGAGGCAGCCTGAAACTTCACCATGGCCTGATCCAGCTCTCGTTCCATGATGGACTGGACGGACTTATCAATGGTGAGCTGCAGCTTCAGCCCTTCCTTGGGAGGGATATATTTCTCCGAAGAACCAGGCATCAGACGTCCACCTGCATCAGACAAATATGCAATGCTGCCATCGATCCCCTGTAGCCGATCATTGTGACGCTGCTCAACACCTGTAAGACCTTGGTTGTCGATACCTGTGAAGCCCAGAATGTGGGCAGCCAGATCGCCGAACGGGTAGAAGCGCTTGTTGTCCTCTGTAACAACGATACCCGGCAGCCTTAAATCACGAATTTGTTGAGCTTTCTCCATCGTAATTTTCCGGCCACCGGGCTGAAGTTTTTGGCTTGATTGTCTCTTTGTTATCAGCTTATATATGCTCTCTTCGCTCATCTCCAGAATTGGAGCCAACTTCTTCGCCGTCTGCTCCGGGTCCTTCACCTGCACCGGAATCGCGATAACCGTAGGCGAAGTAATATTATACGTGAGTGCTGTACCCTGCCTGTCTACAATTTGGCCTCGTTTGGCTGCAAAGACAATATTGCGCCTCCAGGAATCCTCAGCCTTCGCTGCCAGTTCCGTTCCCAGGCCCAACTGAACATAGGCAAGCCGAATCAGCAAGGACGCGAACAGGATCAACAACCCCGCCAGCGTCCATAGCAATCTTTTTCTTAGTCTAACATTGGAGACCTTCACACCGTTCCCTCCCCGCTTGAGATCCATTAGCTCATGACTTGTCTACATCATGACTATTCGAATCTCAGCGGGTTTAGAACAGGTGTCCCTACCAGAGGAAGCCACTGAAGAACCTGCTATTAAAGCTTCTGCCAATGAAGAACTGCCATTAAGGAGCAGATGTGCTACCAGATGCCTCTGATTCTACCCCGGATTCTTCCGTTGAATCCCCGGGTGCATCTGCATCCTCTTCCTGCGTTTTCCCGTCTGTCTCCTCATTCGTATCTTCGGACAGCTCAGGAACGACTCCTGTCACCGTCTCTTTCGCAGGCTGCAGCAAGAGCGAGAGCACCCTTTTATCACCCTGCTTCTCTTCTTTCTGACGAATGACGTAGCCTTCTCCATCAATCTTCGCGCTAATTTTCATCAAGGTCAGTAGCTCCAGACTGTCTCTTAATGACACTCCTGTCAAATCTGGAATCTCCATATTTCCGCTATCCTCTGTCAGCAGATACATCCGCTGACCCGGCGTCATTAGCGCGGAAGGCGCTGGATATTGACGGACAACGGTAGAACCCTTACCGACTGTCTCATAAGCCACACCTTGCTGTAGAAGCATATTCTGGGCATCTTTTCTCGTCTTGCCTGTTAGCTGCGGAGCATTGAACGGTTTGAAGGCTTTCGACGCCTTCTTCTCGCCTTCGTCCTTGCTTCCAGCCTTGGGCACCCCCATATACTGCAAGGATTGAGAGACAATCTGCTTGAAGATTGGAGCTGCTGCTGTACCTCCACCTACATTAGCCACACGCGGTTCGTCAATAACGACTAGCACAGCTATCTTCGGATCGTCTACGGGTGCAAAGCCGATAAATGACACTACGTCCTTGTTCTCATCATATTTACCGTTAACAACCTTACGCGCCGTCCCTGTCTTGCCCGCTACACGATAACCATCTATGTAAGCATAGCGCCCAGTACCGATATCGCGGTCAGCTACCACCTGCTCCAGATAACCACTCACATCCTTCGCAGATTTCTCGGAGATGACTTGACGGATCACTTTGGGTTGAATAGTCTGTGTCGCCCCAGTCTCTGTATCTATAATATCTTTGACGACATGCGGCTCCATCAGCTTACCGCCATTAGCGATAGCTGAGATCGCTGCGACCTGCTGGATCGGCGTGACCTGTACAAGACCATGACCATAAGCAGCTGCAGCCACTTCGGAATCATAGACGAGCTCTTTGATTGGAGACGGTACCTCAGCAGGAAGATCAATCCCTGTCTTGCTACCAAAACCGAATTCATCAATATAATGGCGGAGCTTCTCGCGACCGAGCATACGGAAGCCCAGATTAACAAAGGCTATGTTACTTGAACGCTTAACCCCAGCCAGATACGACATGTCTCCATAGTAACGACCGTTATCACTGATTCGGAAGCCACCAATTACCGTTCTCTGGGAGACAAAATGAGCATTCGGGTTGAACATCTTCTCCTCCACCGCACCAGCAAGCGTTACAATTTTGAAGGTGGAACCCGGCTCGTAGATCGATTGAAGGGCATGATTAATAAAGTTCTTCTGCTCCTTGGTCTGACCATACGTGTTGGGATTGTAGGTTGGCAGGTTTGCCATACCTAGAATCTCCATCGTCTTCGGATCGGCTGCAATCACCGTCATACTGATCGGGTTGTATTTGGCAAAAGCCTCCTCCATTGCCTCTTCAATATAATATTGAATCTTGTCGTCGATTGTCAGCCTTAACTTTTTACCATTGACAGCCGGCTCATAGACCTGCTCTGAATTCGGAAGACTAACGCCTTTGCGATCACGCTCGTACAGGAGTTTGCCGTCTATCCCCTTCAACTCATTGTCATAATAGGCCTCTAGGCCAGTTACAGCATTTCCCTCCTTATTTACGTACCCTAGCACATGGGCAGCCAAATTGTTCTGTGGATAGAAGCGCTTGGTCTCCTTCACCGTAAATACGGCGTTAAGCACTCTATGCTTCTGCTTCAGCTCTTCATTGAATTCGTCAATCTTGCGTGCCAGAGCAGGCTCAATCTTCCAGCCCTCCTGCCGCACCTCACGATATTCACGATACTCTCCATCCTCTTTTTTGCTGCGCACATGCTGTTCAATTTCGGACTCCGGCTTGTTCAGTAACGTATGGAGACGAGCTACAACCTCATCCTCCAGTTCGTATTCCTGAATAATCTTCGGATTAACTACGACGGTATATGCAGGGGCATCGGTGGCCAGGACATCATTGTTACGATCAGTAATCGTTCCCCTGCTGGCCTTAATTACCTGATCCTTCTGGATCATGACCTGAACCTGGGTCTGCCATTCCTCTCCATTTACCACCTGAATCCAGAACACGCGGAACACCAGCACGAGAAAAAAGAAGGTTACACAACCCAGAATTAGCAGGGAGCGTAGCTTTACTCTTTTCAACATGACATTCAACCTTCCTATCCGCTGCTATTTGCTACTGCTCTCAGTAGATACGCCAGGCTTTACATTTTGCTTCACACGAATGGGCAGCTGCGTAGGCTCTATGTAACCCAGTTCCTTTGCCTTCGGCAAGACCTGATTCTCAAGCTTCTCTTTCTCTACTTGAAGCTCGGCTATGGATGTATTCAATGTACTGATCGCTACATCTGCCCTATGAATCGACGTATTGAGCTGATACATCTGTGCATAGCGCCCAATTAAAAATCCTGCAACCACAACACAGACCACAATCGTCGTCAGATACAACAGCTTCTCACGAATCGGCAGCTCACGCCGCCGGGTAACAACCTTCGTTGTCTCCCGGTAGCGCTGCTGACTCGATCGCTGCTGCTCTTCTTTTTGCTTGACAGCAAGATTTCCGCGTGTATAAGCCATCCAATCGCTCCTTTTCTTAGTCATATTTCTTCAAGAGTTACAGCTTCTCTGCCGCACGTAGCTTCGCAGAACGGGAACGAGGGTTCAGCTTCAGCTCCTCTTCCCCCGCTACCAGCGGCTTGCGATTGACGAGCTTCAAGATTCCCTTCCTGCCACATACACACATTGGGAAATCCGGTGGACATGTACATTTCTCCAGATAACTCGCAAAAATCTGCTTGCAAATCCGGTCTTCAAGCGAATGGAAGGTAATGACAGATACACGTCCACCAGGCGCCAGACAATTCACAGATTGATGAAGCACATCCTCTAAAGCCCCAAGCTCATCATTGACAGCGATCCGCAGGGCCTGAAAGCTTCGCTTCGCTGGATGGCCACCCGTTCGTCTGGCAGCCGCAGGGATTCCTTCCTTGATCAATTCAACCAGTTGACCTGTTGTGTCGATAGGGGTATGCACACGATACTCCACGATCCCTTTCGCAATTCTTCTGGAAAATTTCTCTTCACCGTATTGATACAAAATGCGTGCAATCTCCTGCTCGCTCCACTCATTCACGATGTCTCTGGCGGTAAGAGGGCCATCCTGATCCATGCGCATGTCAAGCGGAGCATCGTGATTATAGCTGAAGCCCCGATCTCCTTCATCGAACTGAGGTGATGAGACTCCTAAATCCATCAAGATGCCGTCTACCTGGGGAACCCCATCCAGCATTGGCACATCCAAACGTGCTAGCTCCTCTTGCAGATGTCGGAAGTTGGACTTAACTAAGGTGACTCTGTCCATATACTCCGCAAGCTTGTGCTGTGCATTTTCATGTGCCCAGTCATCCTGATCGAAGGCTATAAGTCTTCCCTGTGGACCTAGCTGGGACACAATAACAGAGCTATGCCCTGCCCCGCCCAGTGTACAATCCACGTAAATCCCATCCTGCTTGATCTGCAGAGCATCCGTCGCTTCTTCCTTGAGTACGGTAATATGATGAAACAAGCGTTAGACCTCCAGACATTATAATTCAAAGTTAAAATCAACCAGCTTCTCAGCAATCTCATTAAAAGTATGCTCTGACTCGTTGAAATACTGCTCCCACGTCTCCTTGCTCCATATCTCTACGCGCGAGGATACCCCAAGCACCACACAATCCTTATCTAGCTTGGCATACTCACGCAGATTTCCAGGCAAATGAACCCTGCCTTGCTTATCCAGTTCACATTCAGTTGCCCCAGAGAAAAAAAAGCGGCTGAAGGCGCGTGCATCGGCTTTCATCATCGGCAGCGCTTTTAGCTTCTGCTCCATATTGCCCCACTCTTCCATGGGATATACGAATAAGCATTGGTCAAGACCGCGGGTAACGACAAATGAGGCTCCTAGAGCATCACGGAATTTGGATGGAACGGTTAAGCGTCCTTTGTCATCCATGCTATGTTGGAACTCCCCCATAAACACCGTTCAGCTCAACTCCTTACCCCAATCTCCCACTTTGACCCACTTTCCACCACCTAAGCATAATAGATTCGTTAAAAAAAATCAAAACCCTCTTTTACAGTTTCAAATAATTGCTTGATCATGAAAAAACCCTTGAGCCTGTAGGCCCAAGGGGGGGTCGTTCACACGTATGGAATTATGCTCTTTCATTGATTCTTAAGTCCTATTCATCAAGCGTTCCAGCTATCCAGATATTTGATCTGCTCTTCGCTGAGCGTATCAATGCCGATGCCCAGGCTCTCCAGCTTGAAGCGTGCCACCTGCTCATCAATCTCATAAGGCACATTCACGACTGTTGCTTGCAACTCGTTATAGTGATCGTTCACATACTTCAGACCAAGTGCTTGCAGTGCAAAGGTTGTATCCATAATCTCAGCAGGATGTCCGTCAGCAGCAGCCAGGTTGACCAGGCGACCTTCGGCAATCAGATACATTTTGCGTCCGTCCTTGAAGGTATACTCCTCGATATTACGGCGTACCGTCCGTACAGAGCTTGAACGCTCCAGCATTGCTGGCTTGCTCACCTCTACATCGAAGTGCCCTGCATTGCTCAATACAGCCCCATCCTTCATGACATCAAAATGCTCTCCAGAGATAACTGCTTTATTCCCAGTAACCGTAATGAAGAAGTCACCCTGCTTGGCAGCCTCTACCATCGGCATAACATGGAATCCGTCCATATGCGCCTCTACAGCCTTAATCGCATCTACCTCGGTCACAATTACATTGGCTCCGAGTCCCTTGGCACGCATTGCTACACCCTTACCGCACCAGCCGTACCCTACGACGACTACCGTCTTGCCAGCAATGACAAGATTGGTAGTTCGGATAATACCATCAAATGCGGATTGTCCAGTACCGTAGCGGTTATCGAACAAATATTTGCAATAGGCATCATTGACGGCCACCATTGGGAACTTCAAATTACCTTCCTTAGCGAGCGCCTTAAGGCGAATAATACCTGTTGTAGTCTCTTCGGCTCCACCACGAATGGTAGCAGCCAGATCCGGACGTTCTGATTCAAGCAAGGTCACAAGATCTCCACCATCATCAATGATCAGATCTGGTTTGGTCTCCAGAGCCTTGATCTGAAGGGCCTTGAATTCTGACGGATCAGGATTGTATTTGGCGAATACTGTAACTCCATCCTCCACCAAGGCTGCACATACGTCATCCTGTGTAGATAGTGGGTTACTTCCCGTAATCGTTACTTCAGCACCGCCCGCCTGGACCACTTTGGCAAGATACGCTGTCTTGGCCTCAAGATGAAGACAGATCGTTACCTTCAAGCCAGCGAACGGCTGCTCTGCTTCAAATTGTTTGCGAATCCGATTGAGCACTGGCATGTGCGCTTCTACCCAATCAATTTTCAGATGACCTTCACCCGCAAGTGAAATATCTGTGATGACGCTATTCTGGAGAGATGCCGATGTCATAGTACTGCCTCCTTTGAAATGTGGACATTTTTGCTCTTCAAGGATGATGTTCTCTTACAAATACACCACTCTGTGCAGATGCTTCCAATCCAGCTCAATGTCCATAAGCTGTTCAAGCAACTGATCCCCGTAACGATTCATATACAGAAGTATATTATACACTCGCTCCTGTGGACGCTCCAGCGGAAATAGTGATGTACCCATCAGATTCCACTGGTTCAATGCTGTCTCATGCTTGCGCTCCAAGGCTTCCTTCACTTTGGACTCCAAGTAGGACAGTTGCTCTTCAATTTTGGATTGGTTCGTTACCCCCACTCGTGCCAGGCCTTTCTCGATCGTCGTGGCTCGCTCAAGCAAAGGCTCATATAATTCACGGAATTGACTTCGAACACGTCCGAACTCTTCCTCCATCCCGTAATCATCCTGTGCAGATAACCACTGCTCCTTCTTCTGATCCAGTCCATGCAATACATCCCCGAAGGTAACCTCGTACCTGGTCATTTGCTTATGCACAGCTGGCTCCACAAGTGTGTAGGACATACGCGGAAGCAACGGTGGCATTTCCATACCCATAACCTCGAAGGCCCGGCGAGTCAACGCCCAATAAGAGATTTCGCCATTGCCAAGCACAGTACCTAGCACTGGAAGCAAGTAATCCTGCATTAATGGTCGCGTGAGCACGTTGTTGCTGAATCGCTCGGGATGTAGTCGAAGCTGCTGAAGCAGCTCCTCTTGGCTAAACACCACCTGACCGCGACGATCCATGAATCGATCCCGTTGTTTAAATAATAATAATCTTTCTCCTTCATGGATATAGAAGAGGTTCACTGCTCCATCTACTACATCGGCTTGTGGAGAGTAGCCACGTTCGATAACTTGTTGTTCAGCCAGTTGATAGGCCTGATTCAGCGCTGCATTCTCCTGAATTACTCGTTCGAACATGGTCTGTTCCAGCCGTCTTAGCTCTGGATCTGCCGAATCCAGCAGAATGAGCCCATATGGGCCAAACAGCATACCCAGGATCTTGGCAAAAGCTTCGCTTAATGTAGCTGATTGATGCAGTAGCTCTTGGAGCTTCTCCAACAGCTGACCCTTATGCTCAGAATCCGGTAAATTCTGTTCCAGATCACGCAAGAGCTGCACCCAATCCTCCCTGGTAATCCCCACTTCGCTCACCTGACTACGGCCAGATTGCTGGGAGGAAAGCGCCAGCTTGAGCGGTGACGAGGTTCCCGACATAACATAGGTCTGATTGACCTCATCCCAGTCATGATCCTCACCTGCAATCCAGAATACAGGTACTACAGGGCGTCCGAGCTTCTCTTCCGCTTCTTTTGCTGCTTTGATAATCGTAATAGCTTTGTAAATAACAAGCAACTGACCGGACAATAGGCCGCTCTGCTGCCCTCCCACGATGACCAGTGTCTCTGGCCGCTTAAGTCGGTCCAAAGACGCCTTGACAGCTTCATGTGCATTGTGGCGAGTATTATATAATTCTAGACAGCGCACAACCTCTTCACGGTTCATGCGCAGCTCAGTAGTAGCATCCAGACGCTTCGCTCGAAGTGCATAGGTATCCGTTTGACGTATGTCGTATGTATACAACTCCATTGCCTTAACGGTTCCTCTTGCATAATCTTCTGCCAGGATCGAGCCTGCACGAAGCGCCTCAGGAACGATATTCATGAGTAGGCCTCCTATTCTACAGCTAACCTATTTGATTGTACCCAATACAACTGCCCTACGTCAAAAGAAATGATGAATAGATTTTATTATTATGAAAAAAAGATATCCAGCCGCACAAAGCAGCCGGATATCTTATATAGAGCTAATGAATTCTTAAGCTTCTGATTCCAGTCCTGTGAGACTCGATCAAGCGTACGGCTCAGCGACAAAATGACCTTTGGATACTTCAACTAGCTTGGAGTTCTCAAGGTTGAACACCTTCTTCTTCCCAGCTAATGGATCACCATTGTCGTCTCCCGCATCAATACCATCTTCAGGCATGAAGATACGCTTCTTCTCTGCTTCAACATCCGGGTCAGGAAGAGGAATAGCTGATAGCAGCATCTTCGTGTACGGATGAACAGGGTTGGAGTAGAGCTCCTCACTGTCAGCAAGCTCAACCATTTTACCCATATACATTACCGCTACACGGTCACTGATATGCTTAACCATGGACAAATCATGCGCAATGAACAGGTATGTCAGTCCAAGGCGTTCTTGGAGCTCCTTCAACAGGTTAACAACCTGAGCTTGGATCGATACGTCCAATGCGGAGATCGGCTCATCACAAATAATGAACTTGGGATTCACGGCCAAGGCACGTGCAATCCCGATCCGCTGACGCTGTCCACCGGAGAATTCATGCGGATAACGGGAAGCGTGATCCGGATTCAAACCTACTAGGTCCAATAACTCTTCAATACGCTTCTTGCGTTCTGCGCGCGAACCAGCTAAATGGTGAATATCAAGCGCTTCTCCGATAATGTCAGATACTGTAAAGCGCGGGTTCAGTGATGCATAAGGATCTTGGAAGATCATTTGCATGTCCCGACGCATCGCTTTCATTTTACCTGGTGACAGCTTGTAGATGTCCGTACCATTGAAGGAGACACTTCCAGCCGTTGGTTCATACAGACGCAGAATGGTTCGGCCAGCAGTGGACTTACCGCATCCGGACTCTCCAACCATGCCCAGTGTCTCGCCTTCACGAATGTAGAAATTCAGGTCATCTACTGCTTTTAGCACTCGACCCTTACCTACGTTAAAATGCTTCTTCAATCCACTTACTTCGATTAAATTTTTGCTCACGATACGGTCCCCCCTGTCGCCATTGGATGCAAATTCAGTCAAATCCCTCGTACAAATAAGTGCCTGGATCTTACGGGTTATGTCTGACTTGATATGCTCAAAAATCCCCGAATAGCGGCCCTTAGCAGCTGAAGCACCCCGATCAACGATCCTGATTGACCGATGTGCTGTCAGCTTCGGGCACAGACATACTGGGATATAAGATTAAATGAGGATCAACAGATGACCTCTTGAAATATACAGGTATATCTCGTGAAGAGATATACCACTTGGCTGCATAGTGCCGCCACAAGCTATCTCTTAACGCTTAAGCTTAGGATCAAGCGCATCGCGCAAGCCGTCGCCAAACATATTAAAGCACAGCATGATCAGTGCAATCAGAGTAGCTGGGAATAGCATACGCCACGGGAAGTACATCCATCCTGTCAACGCAGATTCGATCATCGATCCCAACGATGCTTGTGGAGCTTGTACACCGAGTCCAAGGAAGCTCAGGAACGCCTCCGCAAAGATCGCTTGTGGAACCGTCAATGTCAGAGTAACGATGATCGGTCCTACAGCATTCGGCAGCAAATGACGGAAGATCAGACGGTCTGCACCAGCACCCATAGAACGGGAAGCAAGCACGAACTCACGGTTCTTCAATTGCATCATTTCACCACGCACAATCCAGGACATGTTAATCCATCCCGTCACACATAAGGCAACAATAATGGTGATTACACTTGGCTCCATCACGACCAGCAACAGAATTGTTACGAGCAGGTAAGGAATGGAATAGATGATTTCAGAGAACTTGTTCATGAACTCATCCACACGTCCACCAAAGTAACCCATAATGCCGCCGTAAATAATACCGATCAGCAAGTCAATCAGAGCAGCAGCTCCACCAATGATCAGGGAAATACGAGCTCCCATCCACGTACGTACGAACACGTCACGTCCAAGATCATCCGTACCGAACCAGTGTTCAGCTGAAGGCGGCTTGTTCGTGTTCAACAGATCATTCGTATAGAAATCGTGAGGAGATATCCATGGACCCACGATGGAAGTGATAATAATCAGGGCCAAGATAACAAGGCAAGTCATAGCTACCTTGTTCTGCTGCAGACGTTCCCACGCATCACGCCAAGCCGAAAGACTCTCGCGCTTGATAACCTCTGAATCGTGCTGATTCGCCCCAACCTGGCGGAAATCCTCAGGCTTCAGCCCTTGCTTGTTCACGTTTAGTTCATGTTCAGTTGCTGACAAAGCTTAGCCCTCCTTCCTGCTGGTTAGCTTGATACGGGGATCGATTAACGCATAAGCGATATCCGTAATAAAGCGAGCCAACATCAGTATGGCACCGTAGAAGATGGTAACACCCATGATCATAGTGTAGTCCCGAGTTGTAATACTCTCAACCAGAACCTTACCAATTCCGCCGATTCCAAAAATTCTTTCAATAACGATAGAACCAGTAATAATATTTGCTGTCATAGGTCCAACGTAGGTTACTACAGGCATGATCGCGTTACGAATGACGTGTCTGAACATGATTGTAATTGCATTCAGACCTTTGGCTTTAGCCGTCTTGATGTATTCTGCATGCAGAACCTCAAGCATACTGGACCGAGTCAAACGAGCGATAAACGCAATCGGCTGTGCCGTCAAGGCCGCTACCGGCAGAACATAGTCAAGTGGACCTTCAAAGCCCATAACATTGAACCAGCCGAGCTTCAGTCCGAAGAAATACTGGATCAGTGATGCAAGCACAAAGCTTGGAACTGCGATCCCTAATACAGCGAGGAACATAGCGAGATTATCAATCAGTTTTCGATGGTAGAGTGCTGCAAGCATACCGAGTGCAATACCCAGAATAACAGCCACCACAATCGCTACAAGCCCGAGCTTCAGTGATACCTGGAACGTCTGGCTAATAATATCTCCAACATTTTGATTCAGCTTCTTCATTGAGATTCCAAAATCACCAGTTGCGATATCACCCAGGTATTTAAAATACTGTTGATAGACAGGCTTATCTAAACCATACTGCTGCATCAGGCGAGCCTGAATTTCGGGAGACGTTGCTTTTTCGCTCAGAAATGGGTTGCCCGGAATGGCTTTCATCAGAAAAAACGTAGCCGAAATCAGAATAAACAAAGACAACAGCATGAATAAGAACTTGTTCGTCAAATAACGTAGCATTGCCCGTCTGCACCTCCCTATTTTTTAGTCATAAGTACAATTTTATCGAAACAGAATTAGGTTGTCTAATCCTATTTGTTTTCAAAGTTACAAGAAAGTGGATATAAATAAGGCACACAAAAAAATCGGGATATATATGGAGTAACCACATATATATCCCGAAGCGTCTATCCAACTTCAGAAGCACTTCATTTGTTATTATTGAGTCAGGTAAGCTCTAGTAAAGTCAATAGCTCCACTGAAATCAAGTGCGATTCCTTTTACGTTAGGCTTGGTCAAAGAAACGTTAGTGTAGTAATAGATCGGAGCTACAACTACATCATCTTGAATCAGAAGTTTTTCTGCTTTCGCAAATTCTTCCATACGTTTCGCTTGATCAGATTCGCTACGTGTAGCTTTGATCAGTGCATCATATTCTGGGTTGGAGTAACCAGAATCGTTGTTGCCGTTGCCAGTTGTCCACATATCCAGGAAGTTGATTGGATCGTTGTAGTCAGCAGACCAGCCAGCACGTGCGATTTGGTAGTTCAGTTGCTTACGGTTCTCAAGGAATACGCCCCACTCTTGGTTTTGTGTCTTCACATCAACACCAAGGTTACGTTTCCACATGTCAGCTACAGCCAAAGCGATCTTTTGGTGCGCTTCGCTGGAATTGTACAGCAATGTAATTTCTGGAAGAGTAGTGTACCCTTCTTCTTTCATACCTTCTTCAAGCAATTTCTTAGCTTCTTCTACGTTCTCAGTGAAGTAGCTGCTGTCTGCATGCTCTTTACGGAACTCTTCGGATGCACCTTTGATACCTGGAGGCACGAAACCAAATGCAGGCAATTGTCCACCTTGAGTTACATTGTCAACGATAGGCTGTCTTTCGATTGCCATCGCGAATGCTCTACGGATCTTAACATTGTCGAACGGTTTTTCAGTTACGTTGAACATATAATAGTAGGTACTTGCGATACCTGTGATTTTGAACTCGTTAGGAAGCTCTTGCTTCACGCCTGGGATTTGATCCGTAGGGATCTCGCCGTTAGGGTGTCCAGTGTAGTCGAGTTGACCACTTCTGTAAGAAGCAAGTTCAGTAGCGCCACTGTTAACAAGGGACATGGAGATTTTGCTCAGCTTGATGTCATCTTTGTTCCAGTAGTTATCATTCTTGGTAACTTCAATCTTTTGACCTTTAGTCCACTCAGTCAGAGTGAAAGGTCCGTTTACGATCATGCTCTCTTTGTTAACTGCCCATTGGTCATTACCCTCAACGGATTTATGAACTGGGTAGTATGTGTAGAAAGCAGTCAGACCAAGGAAGTAAGGAGTTGGGTTCTCCAAAGTTACTTCAAGTGTGTGCTCGTCAATTGCTTTAACACCCACATCTGCAAAATCAGTAACTCCCTGTTTCAGGTTGTAAGATTCAGCATTCTTGAGGTAGTACAACTGATAAGCATAAGGAGGAGCAGGAGCTGTACTTGGATCAAGCACACGCTGCCAAGCAAATACGAAATCATTGGCAGTTACAGGATCACCGTTGCTCCATTTAGCATCTTGACGAAGCTTGAAAGTGTAAGTCAGGCCATCAGGTGAAATTTCCCAAGACTCAGCTGTACCTGGTTGTTCTTTACCGTCTGCACCGATTCTTACCAGACCTTCATACATCGTCTTCAGCACTGTATTTGTCTGGCTATCTTGTGCTTGAGCCGGGTCGAAAGTTGGTGGTTCTGCACTCAGGTTAATGCGCAATACCTGGTCAGCTGCAGCTACCGGTTCAGATGGAGATGTGTTGCCTTCAGGACTTTGTGCACTGTTTCCATTGTTGGACGAGCAAGCTGCAAGCAGCGAACCCAGAGCCAGGATCAGTGTCAAAAGGACTAACGTACTTTTCCTTTTCATCTAGCTTTTCCCCCTAAGTGAATGTGGTATATGTTTATAGATTATACAACCACCGGTCAAAAAAATCTACATTTGATCCCTTAATTTCGAGGATTTTTTCAAAAAAATGCGACTTTTTTATGTAATCCAGCACATCTTATGTCATTTATGTTCACATCATATTGAATATGTATCTAAAAAGTCCAATAATAGTAAATAGAGCGTAACATATGCTGGTTCCAATAAATGTTATTCTCCACACCGCTCTGAATAATCTTGTCCAATTCACCTCGCCTTTAAGACGATTCTGAGCACCGCCAATGAATCCCATCATTATTATTAACAGCAACAGGATTAAATAAAAGCCGAATGACGAATTGAAAATATTATTGAATAGTGCCGCAACAGATACGACCAGGAAGACGGTGGTGATATCAAACGCAATAAGCAGTGCTTGTTTTTTATCTTTTTTGAGGGCATACACTGTGAAATATACGATCAGAAAAGGAAAAAAAGGAAGCAAGCTCAATACAATGAAGGTATTGTGCAGAAAGTTCATTGGCGTCACCTCTCTTCGATTTGTATTCCCGCTATCAGCTCAAGGAGCATATGATGCGAAGGTGCTGCTAATCCAACCTTGGCTGCAAGATGTACAATCCCGCCGTTAATGGCCGTAATCTCCGTCTGCCGTTCATGAAGTACATCAGCGAGCATAGAGGATTGATTCGCTGCTGTAGCACGACATACACCGAGCAGCTCCCCCCACCAATTCGAGTCAACTGCAATTCCATTTGCTTGATAGATTTTAATTGCTTCATTATATAGCTCTTTCATAAGCATGACGCGTCGCTCGGATCGCAGGAGTTCTCCGTTCGTAATTCTCCAAATGGCTGTAAGCGGATTAATGATGGAATTGAACAATAGCTTGCGGTAGATGGCTGTATCGATTTCATTCGACATATGCGAGGAAAATCCTGCCTCATTTAGTAAGGCGATTAGTGCTTCATCTAATTCATCTACCCGATCAGCATTCTGTAGGAAGGACGAATCTACTTCTGATTCACCTCTACTCATATCCTGTCCAATCTCAGTCTGCCCTGAACCTGCATGGACTACTGTCGTTGCATCCAATCTTTTGGCCCCTTCCGTAGTCACGGCTGGCCGAACTCTAGCCCAGGGAAGTAAGCTTGAAATCTTTTCGATATGTCCGACACCATTTTGAAAGCATATAATATGTAGGTTGTTGATAGGCTTGTCCATGCTTGCAGCTATATTCCCTACTGCTCCTTGCTTGGTAGCCAGCAGAACAACTGTTGGAGCCGGGCTGGCCTGACCATGTGCATTAGCATGCGTCTTGCTCCAGTCTTGCATGGGCCGTACTATAAGCCCGGTGCCAGAATAGCAATTCTGGCCTCCGTCCTGCCCAATTACGGTAACACCTTTTTTTTCTAGCGCAAGAGCCTGCTCTATGGTGCGCACCCACAAGGTAACCTCATTTCCCGCACCTACTAGTCTACCCGCGAGTAGTAGCCCCAATGCACCACCACCAATAATTTGAACCTGCATTGGATTCCTCCATATCTATTATAAGTTTAACGAATATGACATGTTTTTCTTCTTACTATACAACATAATCGCACTACAGGGAAAAAAGGTCTAAACCGAATCGCTTCTGCATGACCATACGTTCAATGTATACTATAGCCTAATATAAGAAGACACAACACGCTTCAGCAATTTTTCAGCTAAAAAAGAGCCGTCTGCTCGCATAGCATTATGCAAGTCGACAGCTCTCCTTGTACCCTTAATATCCTGTGCTCACTACTCGATTCGTTCCAGATTGCCATTAGCATCCATTTTGAAGCGAGATTTCAGTTCTTCCTCTTCTTCACCGAGAAATGCAAGCTTACGAGCACGATCCATGATCTGGATCAAAGCTTTGTAATCATCGTTAACAACTCTATAATCCGTCTGCACCTCGCTGACCTCTTTGGACAAGCGGTCATTTATCCGGCGTAGCTCACTCAATTCTTCTTCTTTGTCCCGTAGCTCTTTCTCAAGCACTTTCACTTGTCTTACCGAATCCTGATAGTTTCCTTTCCACTGGCGCAAAAATCGAAGGACTGCATCCATGGAGAGCGTGTCTTCATTCATGGAATCCAGCTTGTACTTGCTATCCTCCACCAATCCGTCATAAGAGGCTATCTGAGATACAACTACAGAACTCTGCTTTCTGAGGTAGCTTCTTTTTTGGCGCTGTGCCTTAGCATTACTGATAGCTTCTTCATATCTTTTGCGAACACAGCTGTTCCAACGGAAGCCGCAGGCCGCAGATGTTCTGGCAATCCTCTGCCCTACTTCCTCAAAAGCTGCCAACTGTGTACCGCCTTCGCGAATATGGCGCAGAGTGACCTCAGCCAAAATAAGATCGTCCTCCGCACTCCATGCATCTTGTCTAACTGCTGTCATGCCAATGCCCTCCTAACAACATCATAAATAACCATCTTCATGAACCGGAACCGCCCCGGTATGTGAATGAGGTATAAAAGCTGCTCATTTCATTCCTATGCCTCTCGTAGAGTTCATAGAATCTATTTGATACTAAAATGTATTTCCAAAATGAGCGTGCGCCATACGTTCATTTTCAATTTTGCCCCTTTCACGCGAAAAGTTCATGGTTTCAAGGTCAAGGCTTATGTTTTACAATGGATGAAGGCTATATTTCAGGCAGCATTCATATACATACATACAAGCCATCATTTAAAGGAGAAGACTATTGACTACTACTTATTATGTAAGGGGAATCAGACTGATTACTCTGATACTACTCATCTATAGCCTCTGGGGAATGCCAGTATACGCCGCTCCTACCAATGAGGAGACAAGACGTATTCTGGAGGACAGTCTCTCTATCGTTGAAATGGATCACGAGATTGAGCGCATTAGTCTTGAGCAGGAGCAATTAATGCAGCAGCAATCCCAGCTCAGTGTGCAGCTAGCTGCTCAGCAGCAGCAAATTCAGTTACAGCAGGATCGCGCCTCGCAGGTGGTGCGTGCTTATTATATGGGTGATCGAGATCAGTTGCTTCAAGCCCTTCTCGGAGCCGAGAACCTTCACCAGCTATTGACGCTATACGATTATTATGATCTGATTATGAGCCGTGACCAAGAGGTACTGGCCGCCTACCAATCCGACTATCGGGCTCTGCGCCAGACAGAACAGGCTACCGTTAAGACCGTTGCAGAATTGACAGATGTGAAAAGTAGATTACTGGAGCAACGAGAACGGCTATCCAAGCTCAAAGAGAAAGTGACTGCCCAGATCGCGAATAGCTCAGATCCAGAGAACATCAGGTTGCTAGCTCAGGAAATGACGGCTTATTGGGAAAATATCGGGCTTTATGAGGTCAAGCGCCACTTTCGGGCTCTTGCCAGTGCCATGCAGGATCTTCCAGCGTTTATCCAAAGCCAGCCTGGCGCCATATCCACCAATGGTAAAACGTATCATATAACCTTGCAGGAGCAAGCCTTCAACCAGTTCCTCAAGTCCAAAAGCAGCTTGTTCCAGCAATTCGGCTTCAGCTTCGGTCAAGATCAAATCACAGTTCAAGGAAAAAGTGGCTCCATGGATCTGTTGATCGCTGGATACTATTCAGTAGAAAACGAAACACAGAATGCTATTGTTTTTCATGTTGAACGCTTGGTATTTAACGGACTGGAGCTACCAGAGTCGACTCGAAGGGCGCTCGGCGAGGAATTCGATCTTGGATTTTACCCGCAACAACTCATCTCCTATGTCAAAGCAACCGATGTGCAGATTATACCCGGGACTCTGGAGGTCACCTTAGAGCTCAGCCTGTAGTAATGCCCAAAAAAACCTTCAACGACCAGTCTTGGTCATTGAAGGTTTTTTTGGAGTCCAGTGAAGAATGCTTACAATAAATCTGCCGCCAGTTGAGCCAGCTTGGAGCGTTCGCCTTTCTCAAGGGTGATGTGCCCGCTGATCTCCTCCTGCCTGAAGCGTTCCACCACATAGGTTAGTCCGTTGCTCGCCGCATCCAGATAAGGATGGTCAATCTGCTCAGGGTCTCCCATCAGAATGATTTTACTGCCCTCTCCCACACGAGAGACGATTGTCTTGATTTCATGTCGGGACAGATTTTGTGCTTCATCTATAATAATGAATTGTCCAGGGATCGAACGTCCGCGGATGTAGGTAAGAGCCTCAACTTGAATGCTACCAAGTCCCATGAGAATTTTATCAATGTCTCCTGCCTTCTTGACGTCAAAGAGATATTCCAGATTGTCATAGATCGGCTGCATCCATGGCCGTAGCTTCTCTTCCTTCTCCCCTGGCAGGTAGCCGATATCCTTCCCCATCGGTACGACGGGCCTTGCAATCAGCAGCTTCTTGTACTTATGCTCATCCTCGACCTTCAGAAGACCAGCTGCGAGCGCGAGCAAGGTTTTCCCCGTACCGGCCTTTCCCGTAATCGTAACCAGTGGAATATCGTCGTTCAAGAGCAGCTCCAGCGCCATTCTCTGCTGTACATTCCGGGCTGCAATGCCCCACACTGGCTCATTACTCAGGAAAAGTGGCTCAAGCTTGCTCCCTTCCTTATTCACCCGCAATAGAGCTGATTTGCCAGTGCCCATTTCATCCTTCAGAATGACAAATTCATTAGGATAGAGCTTGAAGGACAACTGTAACGGTGCAATTGCCAATTGCCGAAAGGAATAGAATTCGTCAATGATAGAAGGATGCACCTGAATGGTGAGACAGCCGGAATACAGCTCTTCCGGACCTGCCGTCCGATCAGATAAATAATCCTCCGCCATGAGCCCGAGCACATCAGCCTTGATGCGGACAAGCACATCCTTGCTCACAAGCACTACAGTTCTCGGCTCAGCCTGTTCCTTCTCTTCCATCTGATAATTCAAAGCAACGGCTAGGATTCGATTATCATTGGACAGTTCCCCGAACATCTCTTGTACCTTCAAAAAGCTGCGGTGATTGAGCTCCACTTTCAACCTGCCTCCATGTGGAAGCGGTACGCCACTATGCAAATGACCGCTCTCCCTTAGAGCATCGAGGAGACGGGATACGTATCTGGCATTGCGTCCAATCTCGTCAGCATTGCGCTTTTTCGAGTCAATTTCTTCTAAGACCACTGCCGGAATGATAACTTCATGTTCTTGGAATGCAAATATGGCTTTAGGATCATGAAGCAGGACATTGGTGTCGATCACAAATATTTTCTTCATAGCTATCCCCTCCAAAGCGGCAATTGTTCCAGGACGCACATGCTGATCATGCACGGACAATCATGCGCTCCATACATATTAATATTCCCGGCGGACACAATAATTGCAGGTTCTCGTTAAAATTGACTCACCTCCTTTTCAGAACAGGGAGGAACATACAAAATCAGGTACAAGTAAAGGAGGATTCTTAGTGAAAGTCTATGCATGTATCATGCTGCTCAGTCTGGTACTGACTGCCTGTGGCGTATCTAGACAAGAGCAAAATATTAGAGAGCACAGCGTTCCAAATGGACCTGCAGCTCATCCGGTAGAAGATGTAGCACGCCTGCCGCATGAGGCTAATGCCACCCAGCAGGCCGATCATCTTGCCAAAATAGCTCGCAGAGTCAATGGGGTAGCGAATGCGAACTGTGTAGTTCTTGGCAACACAGCAATCGTTGGCATTGATGTGGACGGAAGACTGGAACGTGCCGATGTAGGCACTATCAAGTATTCCGTAGCCGAAGCCATTCATAAGGACCCGGATGGTCTCAACTCCCTTGTCACGGCTGACGCCGATATTAGCCAGCGCTTATCCGAAATGGCTGCAGATATCCGGGCAGGACATCCCATTCAGGGATTTGGCCTGGAGCTGGCTGATATTATGGGACGCTTAATCCCGCAAATGTCTACAGATACTCAGATCTCTGAGAATGAACCGCAGACGCATAAAGGGGGGTCAACAACCAACACAGGTGAACCATACACAAATAAAAACGAAAAAGCCCAGTGATCACTCACTAGGCTTTTTTCATGGCAGCAAGAACCTGCGCATCCAGCTTCTGGGCTGCACGCTCATCTTGAACTCTTGCATATTGAGGCGGCGAGACCAGCTCCATGCCGTAGAATAGGGCATTACGAACGGCCTCGATCGTAATATCAAAGCAACAAACTTTAAAGGGTACGTCCTCTAGTGGGTCCTTCACGACATTGGCACGTCCGTTAATCGCATAGATTGTCCCTTCACCGAACACAGTCACTGTGACCAGTGGAGACTTGTGCATGTTGTGAACAAGACGCGAACGATGATCCACAGCAATACGTAATGTGGCAGGGTTCACCGCATAAATCCAGGAGAGCACCGTGGAAGTTGGTCCTCCACTATCCGCATCAATCGTATTAATGATGACGAAAGCCTCTTCCTGCAGTTGATTCCACAGCGTATCAGGCAAATGGGTGACCATCTCGGACATCTACGTTCCTCCCTCAGCACCACTACTCTTACTTGTTAAGAATTATAGCACAGGTATATAGTATCATTCAAAGGTTAGGGTTGTCATGTATTACTATCAGCTTCCCCACTATCCTCTGTTCCGCCAATACCCTTCTTGATGTGTGCTCCATCATATTCCGCCTTGAGGGCTTGCTTTGCTTCCTCCAGCTTCTCTTCGTCGATGTATACATACGGACTGCGCCAAGTACCAGCTACTGGATTGTAAGTGACATTATCCTTGGATATATTCCAGTAGGTAGAGACAAGGTTCTTCATTTGTGCTGTCTCAATGTCCATCGTCAGGTTTTTGTCTACGGCTTCAATTACATTCCCGAACTTCGTGAGTCCATTAAAGCTCTGCATCTGATCAATCAAAGCGCGAAGCACCTGATTCTGGCGCTGGTTACGTTCAAAATCATCGGAAGCCGCGGTACGAGGTCTGCAATTGGATTTGCGATATCTTACAAAATCGAGCGCTTTGTCACCATTCAAATGCTGCTCTCCAGCCTTCAGATTGATGTCGGTACCATCTGCTGTGTCACGGTAGCACATGTTCTTGTCCACCGTAACACTGACGCCTCCCAGCTCATCTACCACATCGCGGAAGCCCTGGAAGTTCAGTACCGTCACATAGTCAATTTTCAGGCCCATGTACTCGCTGATCATCTTCTTCATTTCTTCCTCAGCATTTACACCTGACTCTTTTTCGCGTGATTTGAAGACCGGATAGTATTCATTCAGCTTGCGTGATCTGTACCCATCCTGCTCGAATTTCGTATCACGTGGCAAGGATACCAGTGTTGCTGATTTTGTCTTCGGATTCAACGTCGCTACCATAATCACATCCGTAAGGTAGGTCTGATGCTTTGGACGATAGTCCGTCCCGAGCAGCAATACCGTCAGTGGCTTTGCCTCGGCTAGCTCAGTCTGTGGAACAGGCTTATTGATCCCCGTATCCAGAACGGCTTCAACCTTGTTCATGATATAGTACGCGTATAGACCTCCGGAAATCAATCCGATAATCACAAGGAAAAGAACAAATTTCATGAAGGAGCGAAAAAAGCTCTTTTTCTTTTTTTTGCTTGCTTTGGTCCGTTTTCCAGCTCGTTGACGTGGAGGCAGATTATTCTGGGAGTTGCTCATGATTCAACACCTTTTCGCTTAAATAATGAGGACACAAGATCTAGCGATATTATAAGAAAAAAAGAACGTCTATCGATCTATTCTCACAGAAGACAGACGGTACATAGCGGAGATTTTTTGTTGCGACGAACAAATGGTTCAGCTCCGCTGAAAACTAATGAAACATGTGTTCATCTTCAAAAAACGCGAAACGGCGAAGCCCCGGAAGGGACTCGCCGCCGCGGCTGACCAGCATTTGGAACAGATGCTCTCTCTGGCCAAAATGCCGATCTGTGCTATTAGGAATTCGCTTGTGCCATTTTACGTTGCTTCTCGGAACGCTCACGCTCACTCTTGTTAAGAATCTTCTTACGAAGACGGATGGACTGTGGAGTAATCTCACAATATTCGTCATCGTTCAGGTATTCAAGCGCCTGCTCCAGTGAGAAAATGCGCGGCGTCTTCAGTTTGACTGTGTCATCCTTGGTAGCCGATCTCACGTTCGTCAGTTGCTTTTCTTTACAGATGTTCACGACGATGTCGTTATCACGAGTATGCTCACCAACAATCATACCTTCATAGATCTCAGTACCTGGCTCAAGGAACAGAATCCCACGATCCTCTACACCCAGCATACCGTAGAACGTAGATGAACCGTTCTCGGTAGAGACCAGTACGCCTTGATGACGACCGCCCACTTGACCGCCCACCAGTGGTCCGTAGCTGTCAAATGCGTGATTCATTACACCATAGCCGCGGGTCAATGTCAGGAAGTTCGTGCTGTAGCCAATCAGACCGCGAGCCGGAATCAGGAATTCCAGACGTACCTGGCCGCTACCGTTATTGATCATGTTCACCATCTCTGCCTTGCGCATACCAAGGCTTTCCATGACAGATCCCATGCTCTCTTCCGGAATATCAATCAAGAGGCGCTCGATCGGCTCCATCTTCTTGCCATCGATCTCCTTAATGATAACTTCAGGCTTGGACACTTGCAGTTCATAGCCTTCACGACGCATATTCTCAATAAGAATACCCAAGTGAAGCTCACCACGTCCGGATACGATGAAGGCATCCGGGCTATCCGTCTCATCGACACGCAAGCTTACATCAGTCTCCAGCTCTTTCAGCAGACGATCACGCAGCTTACGGGAAGTAACCCATTTACCTTCGCGTCCAGCAAATGGACTGTTGTTAACCAGGAATGTCATCTGCAGCGTAGGCTCATCGATCTTGAGAACAGGCAGTGCCTCTGGTTGGTTCGGATCAGCGATGGTCTCACCGATATTGATATCCTTAATCCCTGCAATCGCTACGATATCTCCAGCGCCAGCTTCTTCGGTCTCAATACGCTTCAATCCTTGGAAGCCGAACAGCTTCTCGATCCGTGCAGATTTCTTGCTGCCATCACGCATCATGACTGCAACAGGTTGTCCCTGACGAATGACACCACGGTTCACACGGCCAATGGCAATACGTCCAAGGTACTCATTATAATCCATCAGAGTAACGAGGAATTGCAGAGGCTCATCGACCTTCTCCGTTGGAGACGGGATGTGATCTACGATCATATCGTAGAGAGCCTGCATATTCTCATCCTGCTTCTCAGGGTCCGTACTGGATGTCCCGTTCAATGCGGAAGCATAGACAACAGGGAATTCCAGTTGGTCATCATTGGCTCCGAGCTCGATGAACAGATCCAGCACTTCATCAATAACCTCTGCCGGACGAGCAGCAGGACGGTCAATTTTGTTCACTACGACGATAGGTGTCAGATTATGCTCAAGCGCTTTGCGCAATACGAACTTCGTCTGTGGCATACAGCCTTCATAGGCATCAACTACAAGCAATACGCCATCAACCATCTTCATAATCCGTTCCACTTCTCCACCAAAGTCGGCGTGTCCCGGGGTATCGACAATGTTAATCAGATAATCTCTATACGTAATGGCTGTGTTCTTCGCCAAAATTGTAATTCCGCGCTCGCGTTCGAGATCATTGGAATCCATGGCTCTTTCCTGTACCGCTTCGTGCTCGCGAAATGTTCCGGATTGTTGAAGCAGCTTGTCGACGAGCGTCGTTTTTCCGTGATCGACGTGGGCAATAATCGCAATGTTGCGAAGATTCTCTCTTGCATGCATGGTTTGTTCATTATCCTTTCCTATGTCAAATAATGGTCTATATATCTCTATATGCTGCGGATTTTGCACGACTGTGCAGACCCGGAACCATTCACTCACAAAACAAGCGCCGGGGAAACACTCCGACGCTACACAATATCCCTTATATTATAGTTGAATCTAAAGATAAATCAAGAGTTTTCAATTACCAGCCCTCGTTTACCAGATCCGTTTGCCCCCTCGACGAAGGATGAGCCATAGGCCACCCGCTATCAGTAACACCGCTAAAATGTAGCTGATACTCGTCTGCAGCAGCGTAAAAATCAAGAAAATGATGGACAGAACCCCGCTCCATATGCCAAGAGCAAAGGCCAGACGAGGACGTTGAACCTCAGAGACAGCATACTCCAGCAGCCCGACTGCAACACCAAGCAACAAAAACGGCCAAAGATATGTCATCAGACCCCAGCCCCAGGTGTTGCAGAGAAAGAACAAGACCCCATAAACGGTCAGAATCCCGGCTGGTATGAGTGTGTAAGCAGGCAGAAGTCGGGACATGTAGAGAATGTGCAGCACGATTCCTGGAGCCAGGATGAGCAAAGGCCAGAATGCCTGTCCAAGAAAGGCGAACACTCCCAGCTTGCCGAGCAAGATAATAAGCCCTGCAGCGACGATGGCTATACCGATCAAGCGTTCTTTTCCGGAATTCATATATTCACCTTCTTTTGTGAGATTCACTGGGAAATGGATAGCGGCAAGAAGCGCTCCCTAACTGTGTTGTTATGATTAGTTTAGCTGATGTTCTCCGAAAAAACTACTTCATCCGTCTTTTTTCTTCATAGCCATTTTCTGCAGTTTTAGGATGACTTATTATCCTCCTGTCAGAGCTTCGGTTCGACGCTCGTTCTGCTCATGCATAATTTCATTCAGATTCATTAGACTATTACGAGGTTATACCTGTTCTCCTCCGATATTGGGCATATATTCCTACAAGCACCAGAAGCAGTGCAAGCAGTAACGGCAAAAGTGGGTGAGACGCATAGCTTAGCTGAGAGAGCCAGGTGCCAAGCTTGGGGTCCTGAAGTATCATTTCACCCGATGTATAGGCAAGTATGCCCGAACCCGCCATGACGAGGGCCGGATAGCGATGAAGCAAGTCAGCAATCAGGGTACTGCCCCACACAACGATTGGGATACTGAGGGCAATCCCGATGACTATAATGGAGAGGTCTCCACGGGCAACCGCAGCAATAGCCAGTACATTATCAAGGCTCATCACAAAATCAGCCGCCAGAATAATCTGAATTGCTTTTCCGATGGTCGCCGCCTCACGCACCTGCTCGCCATCACCATCATCAAACAGCAGCTTGAACGAGATCCAGAGCAGCAGCAGCCCTCCTGCAGCCTGAATATAAGGAATTCCCAATAGTAGCACGGCTGCAAAGGTTAGTATGCAGCGCAGCAGCACAGCTCCCATGGATCCCCACCAGATGGCCTGTCGACGCTGCCCGGCTGGCAGGTTCTTACTTGCCATCGCAATGACGACGGCATTATCTCCGCTGAGTACCAGATTGATCATGAGTATTTTGGCAAGTAACAGTATATGCTCCATTGTATAATCCCTCCCATCCTAGCTCTATGCGGAAGGGGGTCAAGCTATGCTTGACTGGGTACAAGCAGAGGACTATAATTGGTCCATTTAGTAGAGATGAAATGGAAATTAAAGGAATCCAACAGAGTAGATCAAGGAGTGAATGAAGTGGAGTTATCCTGGCTGCAGTTTTTCGCCATGCTACTAAACGTTGTATTTATTGATCTGTTATTGGCCGGAGACAATGCCATCGTAATCGGGCTCGCTGCTCGCAAGCTTCCTGCAGAGAACCAGAAGAAAGCCATTATTTACGGAACAACAGGTGCTGTACTTATTCGAATTCTAGCCACCATAGTCGTGCTGTGGCTTTTGCAAATTCCGTGGTTGCTGCTCGTGGGTGGAGCCATGCTGATCTGGATCGCCACTAAGCTGTTATATAATCAGGAGGAGCATACAGATATTAAGGCAGGTGCCACACTATGGCAAGCCGTTCGCACGATTGTTGTGGCTGACGCCGCCATGGGACTGGATAACGTCATCGCCGTCGCTGGAGCGGCGCAGCAGCATTTAATTCTTGTAGTTCTTGGGCTTATGATCAGCGTTCCCATCGTCGTATGGGGTAGCACCCTCTTCATCAAGCTGATTGAGAGATTCCCTTGGATTATCTATGTAGGAGCTACCGTGCTCGGATATACCGCAGCACACATGATTACACAGGAGCATAAGCTGGCCTTTCTATTCGTAGGTCATCCAGTAAGGCAGAACCTGTTCATCATGCTGATCGTTGTTGGCATTCTGGTTACGGGCTACCTGCGCAACCGCAGGCTCCGATTGCGACAGCATAACAGATCCTTTTCTTGATCACAGACTAGGGAGCCTCCTTCTAGAGAAGATGTTATGTACACACGCAAGACTAATAGGCCGACGGTCGCGCATTGCGAACCATCGGCCTTATTTTTATCCACTCATCCTGACTAGAACCAATCCTCATTGATGGTCTGGTCATCCAGACCCTTCACAGCTTTCCCTGGCTCCAGTGTAATCGTTTCAGTCTTGGCGACTGCCTCATCGATGAGAGTCGGTAGCTCTCGCAGACTTGCCTCAATTTTCTCAACCACCCACAGATTAGGGTTCGTTGCCGGAGACTTCGGTATGAACAATGTGCAGCAGTCCTCATATGGCAAGATGGACAAATCATAGGTCCCAATATCCTTGGCTTTATCAATGATATCATTTTTATCCATCATCACTAGTGGTCGCAAAAGCGGTAAATTCGTTGCACGTCCAATGACATTCATGCTTTGCAGCGTCTGGCTTGCCACTTGCCCCAAGCTATCACCGGTTACGAGGGCCAGTGCCCCTTCCTTCTCGGCCAGACGGGTAGCAATGCGCAGCATGGCTCTACGCATCAGCGTTATGATCAGATTTTCCTGACGTGTCTGCGTGAATGCCGTCTGCACCTCTGTGAACGGAACCAGATGCAGCCGGATGTGGCCTGCATAACCGGACAGCACCTTCGCCAGATCAATGACCTTCTCCTTGGCACGTTCACTTGTATAAGGATAACTGTAAAAGTGGACACACTCCACCTCCAAGCCACGACGCATGGCAGACCAAGCTGCCACTGGGCTATCAATTCCACCAGACAAGAGCAACATGGCCTTGCCGTTCGTTCCCAATGGATATCCGCCAGCCGCAGGGATGACTTCACAGAACAGGTAGGCTCCTTGCTCACGCACCTCAAGGCGAAGCTCCACATCCGGCTCCCTTACATTAACCTTTAGCCCCGAACAAGAACGAAGCACTGGGGCACCCACCAGATGGTTAAGCTCATGGGAGGAATGAGGGAATTCCTTCCATACCCGCCGCGCATTCACCTTGAAGGTTGCTCCTTCAGGCAGATCGAGCTCCTGCATTAGAGCAACAGCCTTGCTTGCAATATCCTCCACATCGAGCTTCGCAAGCTTGACTGGACTGATCGACGTGATGCCGAATACCTTTTGCAGCACCTTGATCATCTCTTCACCAGATTCACCATTCAGTACGATATAGAGACGTCCGAATTCCCTCTGGGTGACCGCCTTAGGGAATGCCTGTAGCAGTGCTCTGACATGTCTCAGCACAGCCTTCTCAAAGCGAGCTCTGTTCTTTCCCTTTAATGTGAATTCCCCGAATCTGAGTAATAATAGATCATAGTTCATCTTCCTTTGTTCCACCCTTCCCATCCTTTCACCCTCTCTGACATCTGCTTCAGTGCTGTTATCAGCTTTTCAATATCAGAGACTGTATGCTCCTCCCCAAAGCTGATACGAATGCCTTGAGACGCAAGCTGCTCGCCTCGCCCCATCGCCAGAAGCACACGACTAGGCTCCGTTGCACGCGATGAGCACGCTGATCTGGTTGACACCAGCACACCAAGCTCCTCCAGCATGTGCAGCATAACCTCGGCCTTCATATACTCATGTGAGAAATGAACGATGTGCGGTGCCTCCTGCCCACTATTTATGTGAATGCCCTGGATACCCTCCAAGGTCTGCATAACTCGATCACGGTAGTCAGAGCATCGCTTGGCAAAGCTCTTCTGTCCTTCACTCGCCAGACGAACGGCCTTAGCCATGCCTACAATTAGAGGAATATTCTCCGTCCCGCCGCGCAGGCCACGCTCCTGCCCGCCTCCCGAGATCAGCGGAGTGAGTTGAACCCCTTCACGAATGTACAACAGCCCGACTCCCTTCGGCCCGCGGAGCTTGTGAGCAGACACGCTGAATAGGTCGATACCGTTGCTTCCAAGCTGTACAGGCAGCTTTCCGAAGGCTTGAACACCATCCACATGGAATAGCACTCTGGGAAAATGTGATTTTAGCAGTGCTCCTATCGCTTCCACCGGATTTACACGGCCAGTCTCATTATTCACCTGCATGATGCTCACGAGTATGGTATCCTTGCGAACCGCGTTCAGTACTTGTTCATGGGAAATATGTCCTTGTTCATCGACACCAAGCACCTCCACCTCGAATCCTTCGCTTCTAAGTTGAAGGCAGGCTTCATAGACCGACGGATGCTCCGTTGCAGATGTGATGATATGGCCTCCTCGGGACGCATGTCTAAGGGCTACCCCTTTGATCGCCAGATTGTTGCTCTCCGTTGCTCCCGAAGTGAACAGTACTTCCTCAGGCTTTACACCAAGTGCACGCGCGCATACCTCCCGCGATCGCTGTAGCAATTTATGAGCTTGATCTCCATATTGATGGATGGAGGAAGCGTTCCCGAACTGCTGCTGCATGACCTCCGTGACGGTCTGAATTACAGACGGATCAGGGGGTGTCGAGGCCGCATGATCAAAATAAAGCAAAGGCTTTGTCTCCTCTCTACGCCAACCAACACAAATAGACCAACAGGAGAAATCAGGCAACGGATACGCATCCGCGCGAAAATATCCCCATATTGATCCTTCGGCTGGTTACTTGTGCTCTACCTAGTCAGATACAGGCAGAAATTGGAATTACCCTGTAATTAGCCAAGAAGATACTTGCTACGAGCATCCTGTATCTTGGAAATGTATTTCTGAGTCTCTAGCGGCAATTGACCAAGCACACTCATCAGTTCCGCATCTGAAGATACTCCCAAGCGGTTCACGCGAGTCGGTCCTGCATTGTACGCAGCAAGAGCCATTTGCTCCTGGCCGTTGAAGCGCTTGAGCTGATAAGACAAGTACCTGGTGCCTGCATCTATGTTCTCTGCCGGGTCGAAGGAATTGCTGACTCCTAATCCCTGTGCCGTTGCATCCATCAATTGCATCAGCCCCTTGGCTCCTGCCGATGATACCGCATGAGGGTTAAAGGAGGATTCTGTATCAATGACTGCCTTAATAAGCGATTCGGCAACTCCGTATTTACGACTGGCATCGGAGATTAGTGCATCATAAGCGGTCGGCTTCGTCTCGCCTTCCTCTACCCCCGTAGCTTGGAATAATAAAGGATTATAGGCTGAAGCTCCCTTGGATGGACCAATATGAAGCCAGAGCAGGCCATCTTCTTCAGTGACCTCTCCCTGTATAGCGCCTTCCGAAGACTGCGCTGCAGCAGCGAGGATATTGGAGAAGTCCGTACTTGAGTCAGATACCGAATTAGCCGTAGAAGAATTGTTATATTGTGATTCCAACAATGTCTTTGTCACGTGAGGGTCTATTTGCATCTCCCTTGTCCCAACTTTCTATATGGCATTATAGCCTATCATACACCGTTTTACTAAGGTCTGCCATAGGAATTTGTCGAAAAAAGAGGCCCGCAAGCTCAAATAAATGAACTTCCGAAGCCTCTCTTACCAATTTTCTACATAGCAAATGGGGTACGGTTACCTTATGAATGGAAAAAAAGCAAAATAACCAATTGTGGCTACCACGCCAAGACCAATTGACCAGCCACCAGATACCTTACGTCCTTGCGAGTAAGCGTAGAACCCAAGAATAACTGCGACAGGGCCCAGAATGACAGACCACATGAACATCGCAAGAATCCCTAGAGCAACTCCAATATACCCCGATACACGTCCTGCATCAGAAGTTCTATCGGCTGTATCCGATACTCTGTTGGAGGATACCGGCGCCACCTCTGCTGCATACTCCTCCTGATGATCCAGACGAGGATAATCTACGCGTTTTCGGTCCTCGTGCATGTGTGTATGCTCCACAGGCTTGGGATCATCACAATTTTTTCCTTTGAACTCCATTTTACGCACCTCCTCAGCAATTAGACCGCTACTGCTACATCAGGAACAGAATTACTTTTTAGGCTTGAACGTGTGACAGCAGGTTGCTGCGGATGTCTCCGCATGACCTTCCTGTTCTGTGCCAAAGCTTTCACTTGCGTACTCTTCCTTGAGTCTGCTCTTGGCATACTCATCGATGTTAATCAGAATTGCTTCGGCATTACATACATTGTCTTGTCCCCAATAGTTACAGTTCGACACACTACAGCGTACGGTTGGGCGAGCTTCATGATTCATTTGTAGGATCACCTCACGAATAAGTATCCCCCCCTTTTCATCCCCTATCCTGCTTGCCGTATGGCAGTTGATGGAGACCAAGGCACAACACAAAAAAAGACGCACAAGCTGCTAGAGCCGTACGTCCTTCTATAATACAAAACATGATTTAATTGTTTATTTGCATTTCTTTTAATTACTCGGAACTCATTTATTTATTTGGCGTTTGTCCTAAGCGCGACGAGTCTGCATGCGACGCTGCGTCAAATAGTCACTTTCATAATAAGACAGGTCATCGCGAAGCTCTTCATACACCTTAGTTACGTCCATTACAACAGAGCGCACCTCTTCAAGCGGCTTTTTGCGGAAACGAATGGCATCCTGCCCTGTATAGGCATATCTTCCATCCTCTGCATATGTCTCATTCTTGGGATAGAAAAAGCTGTTTACACAGTCGTGGTATGCATTATATAAAGCCTTCTCAGCGAAATCGACATCAAAATTAGCGCGGCGAAGCACGACTCCCAGCTTCTCATAGGACACCTCAGAATATACAAGCAGATGTCTGAGATCTGACAAGAACCCTTTGTAATAGTGAATTGTTTCCTCGTCCTGATTCACAGTCAGCTGCGGAAGCGCATTCTCATTCAAGAATAATTCCAGACGCGCAATTGCCGTTTTAAGCTTCTCCTGAGAGGACTCACATAATTTTTGAACATTGACTGCTGACATAGATACAGCTCCCCTTTGATCAGTTCCTTAATTATACTCATCACATTAGCTCACTCAATGGTTACCCATTAACACCTATGGCCAAACCTAATTCGCTTAATTTGCTCTGTATGTCTTGCTTATAATCAGTTCTAATCCTACCACAAATCAGGGACAAACGGTATAAAAAACTACAAACCAATCCACGCTAAAGCAAAGCTCAATAACTCAAGCACAGGAGGCATTGCATATGGCCCGTTCCACATGGGGAAAAGTGGCAGGAATCGCTGCGGCAGCCGCTATATGTGCGGCACTAATTACTACCTTGAACAGCAATCCGAAGGAACGTCCCGTTGCGCCTGCCAAGCCGCAAGCTTCAGGACTTTCTGCAGGAATTCCTGCAGGCCCTCAGCAGGAGCAGAAGCTCAAAAGAATGATGCTAAGCCAGGATTTGCAAGCAACAGAGCAACTGTCACGGCTGGATACCAAAGCCCATCTTAAGGAACTGCTGAACTCAAGGCACAATCACAGCGCTCAGCATATACATGATGTTGCCGGCAAGCTGCGCAAGACACATGATCATTTTCATAGTCTGATCTGGATGGATCTCCGTCATGGCAAGGAATCCAATATCACGGAGTCCAATGGGAAGCTAAGCTCCCTAACAAGTAGCAAACAAGCAAGGGAAGCCCTGACTGCCGCCAAGAAAGCATTGAAGCAGGGCCGGTCCTATGAATCAACAACCTTTGCTGCAGGTGACAAGAACTATTACATCATGGCAGTCCCGGATCGGGATCATACGCATGGAGTCATAGCTGTCATGGACCACAAAATTCTTGCCAAAGTCAGGGATCATCAACGCAACAATCTACGGATGATTCCATATCCCAAGGAGGGGGAGTATAAGGTAGAGTCTGTCCTCCCTAACACGATGAAGAATATCACCGTCAAGACGGGACACGACAATGCAAATGCGAGCCATTTTTACGAAAATGAAATCGTCGTTCGCTTCCGCTCCGATCCAACCGAGCAGCATATGAAAAAGATCATGACCGCACTGAACTGTGACAAGGGCCGAAAGCTGGGCAACAATTATGTCTTCAAATCGAAGCACTACAACTACAAGGAATTAAAGCATTATTTCACAGTGAATTGGGACCCTCTTTACACCGAGCCACATTACCTGTATATGACGAACGAGACTGTAACCGAGCGCCCAGGCTTTCCTAATGATCTGCTCTTCTCTGAATATCAATGGAACCTGCCAGCTACGGAGACGAACAAAGGGTGGAATCTGTCACGAGGCAGCGAGGATGTCATCGTTGGGGTGGTGGACACCGGTGTCGATCTTGATCATCCGGATCTCCAAGGTCAACTGCTGGAGGGCTACAATGTCGTTGACTCCGCCCAGAAGCCATACGATGATGTCGGACATGGTACCCATGTAGCAGGGATCATATCCGCTCTCGTCAACAACAATGAAGGTGTGGCAGGAATGACCTGGTACAATAAAGTACTCCCTGTAAAAGCACTTGACCAATCGGGCTCTGGTACGACCTACTCGGTCGCCGAGGGCATCATCTGGGCAGCAGATCACGGTGCGAAGGTCATCAATATGAGTCTGGGCAATTACGTTGACTCGGAGTTCCTACATGATGCGGTTAAATACGCGTACGACAAGGATATTGTGCTGATTGCCGCCACTGGTAATGATAACACCGAACGGCCAGGCTATCCTGCGGCGTATCCTGAGGTATTCGCAGTATCTGCTACGGATGAGAACCAGAAGCGTGCATCCTTCTCCAATTACGGAGATTATGTAGATGTCATGGCACCAGGTGCAAGCATTGCCAGCACCTATCCGGGGAATCAGTACGCCGCCCTGTCGGGGACATCCATGGCAAGTCCTCACGTAGCTGCGCTTGCTGCGCTCATCCGCTCACACAACCCCAAGCTTAAGAATCATGAGGTCATGGACGTGATGAGGCAGAATGTCATTGATCTTGGTGAGCCTGGGCATGACAAGTATTTTGGCTATGGACAGATTGATGTATATAAAGCACTTGTAGCCGCAAAGTCCAAGAGCAGTGCACTGCAATTCTGGCCGCAGCAGCTTCGGGACAAGCTGAATGCCATCCTGCGGAGACATTATTAGAGGTGGCCGCACATAAGAGACAGTAATTAAAGGAATAACACGTACGCAATTAAGGTGTGCAGTACCGCTTATGATCAACATGGCGGATTGCACACCTTTTATTAATAAATAATCTACAGCACATGCATTTGTTCGGGAGGAAGTGGCCGTTGATCTTCATCCAGCAGCTCGCAGAGCAACTTCAACCCTTCCTGTAGCTCCTCTTCGCCCGCAAACGAATAGGATACCCGAATTTCCTTCGTACCCGTTCCTCCAGCATAGCATACCTCACCTGGCAAAAATGAAATTCCTCGCTTGTCAGCCTCACGACTGAGCCTTCCAAGATCCGTATCATCAGGCAGCCTGATCCAGAGGTTCAGTCCTCCCTTGGGTGCGACCCAGCTAATTCGCCGCGGAGCGTGGGCAGCCAGAACTGATAGCGCCATCTGTAAGCGTCGGCTCAATAGCATTCTCAGATTCGAGACATGCTTGCTCCATTGCTTCGTCATGAACGGCAGAAGCGCTTTTTGCGTAAGCAGAGGGCTACCCAGATCAGCTGTAGACTTCGCAGCAATGAGCCGCGACAATACGCTGCCTTGTGCCGCCATACAGGCAATACGGCAGCCTGGAGCGAGAATTTTGCTGAAGCTCTTGATATAGACTACATGTCCCCCCTGATCAAATGACTTAATGGGAGGTGGAGGTGGAGATTCGAAGTAGAGATCGGAGAACGGATCATCCTCCACGATCAGACAGTGATAGCTTGCAGCCAGCTCCAGTAGCTGCTTGCGACGAGCCAGACTCATATTAAGACCTGTCGGATTATGGAACGTAGGATTCGTGTAGATCAGCTTGGGCGGATGCTGGTCACAGAGGCGGGTCAGCATATCCAGCTTCATGCCCTGCTCATCCATAGGAACCATAATAATTTTGGCGCCGCGACTGGTAAATACATCAATAGCCCCCGTGTAGGTTGGAGCCTCAACATAGACGACATCCCCCGGCCCGACAAATGTTCGTGCTACCAGATCAATTCCTTGCTGAGCTCCGCTTGTAATCAACACTTGATCTGCTGATACCCGTATTCCTTTTTGCTGCAGGATGCCCGCGAACTGGGCCCTCAGTTCCAGGTCTCCTTCGAACGCACCATAATGAGCCATCAATTCCGGATTGTCCGACAGATGTTTGTAGGCGTTATCGACAATATCCTGTACAGGCAACAGCGAAGGATGAAGCGCCGCCAAGTGGAACTGATATCGAATATGAAGCTGATGATTGAAATTACGCCACAGCTGTGCTCGGGGCAAATAATCGACGAGTGTCATTTGCCAAGTCTGATCCGCTTCCTCCTTAGCAGGGCTTGTTGGTGCTGTTGCTGCGACGAAGCAGCCTTTTCCCTGGCTACAGGTGATCAGATTCCCTGACTCCAGCTCGGCATAGGCCCTGCTGACGGTCACCTGACTGACAGCAAGACTGGCGGACAGCTGACGCACAGAGGGCAAGCGTGTGCCTGGTGCAAGCAGACCAGACCGGATTCGATCTGCGATCGTGCCTGCGATTTGCTTGAACAGCTTAACTGACGTACCTGATCGATTGAGCTCGATATGCATGAATTTCTCCTCCAGCTGTTATACTGTTAGCTTTACTGTTATACCGCTTTCCATGTATGATACTACAAATTTAATCTATACAGAGCAGGTATGCCGTAAAAATGTCTCTTTGTTTGGAGCGTAGTATACCACGGCATAGAATAGCTGTCTGTTATAGGAACCATAGGAGATGAAAGCAGTGAAGGACAGATTTTCGGCTTTGGCCAACAACTTGGGCTCATCCGCTGTAAGGGACATCTTGAAGCTGACGCAGGGGAAGGATATTCTATCACTGGCTGGCGGACTGCCGGCGGAGTCCTTTTTTCCGGTAGATGCCCTTCGTGAAGCCTACGCAAAAGTGTTCGAGCATGGCGGAGCTGCACTGCAATATGGGCTGACCGAAGGATTAACGAGCCTGCGCGAGCAGCTTGCCAGTCAAATGAGTGAGGATGGAATAGTAGCCCAGGCGGACCAGATCATCATGACTACTGGATCACAGCAATCGATTGATCTGATTGCCAAAATTCTGCTAGATCCCGGCGACCATATTCTCGTCGAATCACCGACCTATTTGGCTGCCTTGCAGGTCTTCCAATCTTATCGGGCCTGTCCGACCATGGTGGATACCGATGAGTATGGCATGCTCCCCGACGATCTTGAAGCCAAAATTATCCGTCATCGTCCAAAATTCATTTATGTCATTCCAACCTTCTCCAATCCTTCCGGGCAGGTGTGGAGTATAGAGCGGCGAGCCAGCGTGGTCGAGCTATGTCGCAAGCATGGCGTGCTGATCGTAGAGGACGATCCATACGGCAAGCTGAATTTCCATCAGCAGAAGTACCCTTCGCTATATTCTCTGGATCAGCAGTTCGGTGGTTCCGGCAATGTACTATATACTAGTACTTTCTCGAAGATGGTCGCTCCTGCACTGCGCTCTGGTTGGGTCGTTGGTGACCTTGAGATTATCAGAGTCATCGCCAAGGCCAAGCAAGCTGCTGATCTGCATTCCAGCCTGATAGACCAACGCGCTCTATCCGAGCTGCTCGATTCCTTTGATCTCAAAGCTCACATTGCCAGGGTATCCGCTGAATATCATAACCGTCTGCTTAAGCTTACGGACCTCATCAAGTCTCGCCAGTGGGAGGGGATTGACTGGGTTGAGCCACAAGGCGGGATGTTCATGTGGGTGCAGCTTCCTGAGCATATCCAGGCTGATGTCCTGCTGCGCCATGCAGTCGAGGCGGGCGTTGCCTTTGTACCAGGGCAGGTGTTTTACCCAGACGGATCAGGTACGAACCGAATCCGTGTGAATTTCACCCATACAGATCCTGGATTACTTCCTGAGGCGGTGGAGCGGCTGGATCGAGCGCTTCGTCAGTATGCTGCTGCAGGAGTGCTGCAACCCTAGTCAGGAGCATATAAGGTCGACTGTCTGCCGTAGTAGTAATTCATATCACATAAATATTCTATGAATAGCATCCTATGGCTTCAAGATACCAAAAAGAACCTTCAGACTTCAGCAGATGCGAAGTACGAAGGTTCTTAAGTTCTTGGCTATTGAAGGCACTGTATGAAGTATCCCTCATGAAAGCACGTGTATCGTGCAAGGTTGCAGTTAGGAAAGTCTTCCGTAAGCCGGGTTCTGTGCTCGTTGTGGTCCTAACGGGAACTACCCTTCCACTATAAAGCGACAATCATCTATCTAGGCCATCCATTACTGAACAGCTCCAGCGACCAACCCAGACACACCTCGGGCTAAGGCTGCTTCCGTAAAGAAGCTGTGTCCCATTAGGTCTTGCTCCAGATGGGGTTTACCAGGAATGAAGTCACCAGCATTCCTCGGGGTCTCTTACACCTCGGTTCCATCCTTGCCTGTGCCGCCATGAAGCGGCCATCGGCGGTCCATTTCTGTGGCACTATCCTTCGACTCGCGCCGACTGGACGTTATCCAGCATCCTGCCCTGTGGAGCCCGGACTTTCCTCTCGCGGCTGCCGCCGCCAGCGATTGTCTGTCAAACTTTCCGTACAACATTACATAGTATACAAGGATTCATCTCTCGTTACAAGTCTTGTTTACAGTAATTCTGTTGGATAATTCAGCAGCATTTACATCAAGGAAGCAGAGATCTACATAAAGACAAATGGCTCTGTATTGATCCCCGATGCAAGCACCTCCGTCTCATAGCGCTGACCAGACAGCTTCTCTCCCAGCCACTCTGCCAGCTTGGCCTTCATAATCTTCTCCGTGTTATGCCCTGGATCGATGATGGTCATCCCTGCCATGAGTGCATCATGAGCCGTATGATAATCAATATCTCCCGTGACGATGACATCGGCGCCCTTGAACTGCGCTTTACTCACATAACGACTGCCAGAGCCCCCGAGGACGGCCGCCTTCTTGATGATCTTGTCTAGATCACCGACCACACGAACCTGTGTTACATCAAGTCCCTGTTTGACTACATCCACATATTCGCGAAGCGTCATGCTCTGCTTCAGCTTGCCGACCCGACCCAGACCAAAGGCTTTACCTTGCAGCTCTACATGATACAGGTCATATGCCACTTCCTCATACGGGTGAGCCTTGATCATTGCTTGCAAGACTTTACTTCGTGCTTGAGCTGGCACAATGGTCTCCACCCGAACCTCGTCTACCTTTTCTACACGGCCTACCTGACCAATAACAGGGCTAGAGCCCTCTCCCGGCAGGAACGTACCTGTACCTTCCACATTGAAGCTGCAATGACTGTATTGGCCAATATGTCCGGCTCCTGCACCCAGCACGGCATCCAGTACCTGCTGATGATGCTTCTTGGGCACGAATACCACCAGCTTATACAGTTGCTCTGTATACGTAGCTTCTAGTGCAGAGCTGCTCTCAATGCCAATGGCCTCCGCCATCCAGTCATTGATTCCACCCTCAGCCGCATCCAGATTGGTATGAGTGATATAGACTGCGATGTCATGCTTGATTAATTTCTCGTACAGCTTCCCAACTGGCTGGTCGGTATTCAACGACTTGAGTGGTCTGAAAATAATCGCATGATGGGCAACGATCAGGTCCGCCTGAACCCGAATCGCCTCCTCTATAACGTCGTCATTGACATCTAACGCAACCAGTACACGCTTGATCTCCTTTTGCAGACTACCCAGTTGAAGACCGATCCTGTCATCTGGAACCGCCAGATACTTCGGAGCCAACTGCTCCACGAGGCTGATTACTGTTTGTCCCTTGGCAAACATACCAGCACCTCCTCTAATTGTTGAATCAATAACCGAAGCTGCTCCTTCTTCTCCTGAGCCGCTTCCTGGCCTGCGAGCTCCAATTGCTGTGTCACATGCTGAAGCTTAGCAATCTCCCCCTGCCATTTACGAATGAATACGTCATTCACCTTATGCAGCAGAAGTGGCCCCAAGCGAATCATGAGGTCCTCGTCCACCTGGACAGAACAACCAGCGATAGTGAAGGGCTTGTACAAGTCAGCATGTGTTGTGCTGATTGAGGTTGCAGGTACCGCAGTGAGGATCTCATACACTTTACCGTCTTCCTCCAGAATGTGCTCATTCACCAAAATCCAGTTATGGTTAATGAGCCATTTGCGCAGAATGTCCTCACCTACATTCGGCTGTAGAACAAGCCGTTGAACTCCTGCCAGCTTCTCCTGACCGCTGTCGAGGATGTTCGCGATCAGCGCGCCACCCATGCCTGCGATTGTAATAACATCCGCTTCATCTGGACGCAGCACAGCCAATCCGTCACCCTGCCGTACATGAATACGTTCACCCATGCCTGCATCCATCACCTGCTTACGCGCTGCTTGGAGAGGACCAGCGTTGACTTCACCAGCCACAGCACTCACTGCCCTACCACTCCGAACAGCAGCCACCGGCAGCATTGCATGGTCCGAGCCGATATCTGCCATACGGGAGTGCGGTGGAATTTGCTCCATAATATATTGCAATCGATCCGAGAGTTTCATCCGTTCACCTACATCTTTTAGATTGTACTACTGCGTGTTCTGACTTTTTTGTTCATTAATTCTTGCCTTGCGGGGTCCCAATCATTTGCAATACCTGTAAAAAAAAGATAAAATAAAAACACAGTCGAAGCAGGACAAGGGATTCCTTAGATAATAGAAATATAAGTTTTCAACGGAGCTGAACAATTCGATTATCGCAAGAAAAACTTCAGCTAAAGGCGGTCTGTCTTCTGTGTAAGAACGTCGATAGGCGTTTTTCTTACAAAAGAAAACAATTCTGCCGAAAGTCCATAGTCCGAAAAAAAGACCCTCTGCAGTCTAGCCCGCAGAAGGTCCGCAACGTTCTCTATTCCAGAAAATCCTTAAGCCGTTTGCTCCGGCTAGGATGGCGAAGCTTGCGAAGGGCTTTGGCTTCAATCTGGCGGATCCGTTCACGGGTAACGCCGAACACCTTGCCTACTTCCTCCAGGGTACGGGTACGTCCGTCATCTAGTCCGAAACGAAGACGCAATACATTCTCTTCACGCTCCGTTAACGTATCCAGCACATCCTCCAGCTGCTCCTTGAGCAATTCATAGGCCGCAGCATCCGCAGGAGCAAGCGCCTCCTGATCCTCTATGAAGTCTCCAAGATGGGAATCGTCTTCCTCACCAATCGGTGTCTCCAAGGATACAGGCTCTTGTGCGATTTTCATAATTTCGCGTACTTTTTCAACACTTAGCTCCATCTCAGCTGCTACTTCTTCAGGTGTGGGTTCACGCCCCAGCTCCTGCAAGAGCTGACGAGAGACACGAATGAGCTTGTTGATCGTCTCCACCATGTGAACAGGAATACGAATCGTTCTTGCCTGGTCCGCAATAGCACGGGTAATGGCCTGACGGATCCACCAGGTAGCATACGTACTGAATTTGAAGCCTTTGCCGTGATCGAACTTCTCAACAGCCTTGATCAGACCCATGTTACCTTCCTGAATAAGGTCAAGGAAGAGCATTCCGCGTCCTACATAACGCTTGGCAATGCTGACCACGAGACGTAGATTGGCTTCAGCCAGCCTGCGCTTCGCTTCTTCATCCCCGTTCTCAATTCGTTTGGCAAGCTCGATCTCATCATCAGCTGACAAGAGCGGTACACGCCCGATCTCCTTCAAGTACATACGAACAGGGTCATTGATTTTGATACCTGGAGGCAAGCTCAGATCATCATCAAAATTGAAGTCATCATTATCGTTGGAATCTGGATCATCACTTGGACGCATTCTGGCGATGTCCTCGTCGTTGTCATTCACGACATCAATCCCCATATCACCCAGCTGCTCATAGAATTCATCCATCTGTTCGGGGTCTTGATCAAATGGCGACAATTTTTCCATGATATCCTTGTAGTTCAAGGATGATCTCTTTTTACCTAATTCAATTAGCTGATCCTTTACCTGATCCAACGTAAGTTCCGTTTCTAGTTCAGTATGTTGATCATTCGCCATAATTCGACTCCCTCCTCCCTAGAAACATCCGGCCTGCTCCTTATTGTCTCTCTAGGGCTATAATATCACTTGCTATTTGTGCTGCCAGCAAAAAATCACCAGAACGCTCTGCGGCGATCATTTGCTCTCTTTTTTCATTCAACTGCTGCTGTAGCGGATATCTCCTGACCTCCCGGATGCAATCATCCAGCATGGTTGGCTCCCAATAACCTGGTGTGTCCATCATCGTAATTGAGCTTACGGCCTTCTCCAGGCGATCATCCTGAAGCGAGGACATGAACCTGCTTGGGTCAGGGGGTTTGCCTTGTGCATAATATGCATACAGATAAGCAGCAATTGCTGCATAATCATCGATATTAAAAGCATCTCCCAGATTCTCTTCCACATACAGGGCGGCATCGGCATCCTGAATCATCCAGGACAGCAATCTCCGCTCGGCTGCATGATAAGCAGGGAGTACTTGAGGGGTTGGTATTTGGGCTTTTTTATGCCTACCATTATTCCACCTTTTGGCGTTATTATCCCCAGGCGACTGTTTTTTTTGCAGAGATTGCCTCAGCAAATTGCACTCCTGCTTAAGAGTCTCATAATCGACATTCACTTCAGCAGACACCTCTCGCAGATATACCTCTCGTTCCGTAGGTGAAGATAACGGAGCAATAACCTGCAATGCCTCCTTGGAATAGGCGATTCTTCCCTCTTCTTCTAGGAGTATATGGTTTTTTTTCAGATATATAAGCTTAAATTTGACGGTTGAAACGGCCCCATCAATAATCTGACGCTTGAAGCGATCACTTCCATAACGTCGGATGAAATCATCCGGGTCCAGCCCGTCACTTAGCAAGGCCACCTTCACTCGCAAGCCGACTTCTTCTAAGATCGGAAAGTTCTTCAAGGCAGCTGCTTGTCCAGCCGAATCTCCATCATAGCACAAAATGACCTCTTCACACAGACCCTTTAGCATCAATGCATGATGTTCAGTAAGTGCTGTGCCCATAGCCGCCGTGCCCTGATGAACACCTGCCTCCCAGGCCGCAATCACATCACCGTAGCCCTCAAATAGCACAGCCTGGCTCAGCTTGCGGATGGCAGTCTTGGCTTGATGCAGATTGTAAAGGGTTCGGCTTTTGTTAAACAATCGGCTCTCAGGTGAGTTCAGATATTTCGGCTGTCCCTCCCCCATAATCCTTCCGGCAAAAGCAATCGTCTTGCCGTTGCGGTTCCAGATCGGGAACATGACACGGTCCCGAAAGCGATCAACATGCCCATCTCCTTCATGACGGGCAGACACCAGGCCACCTCTTTCCATCTCTGACAGATCAAAAGATCTCTTCTCAAGAAACTGAACTACAGTATCCCATCGGTTAGGGGCATATCCTATCTGGAATTGATCAATGATCTTGTCCGTGAAGCCTCTCGAACGAAGATAGTCCATAGCCGCCTTGCCATGTTCGGTGTTCTTCAGTAAGAAGTGGTACAGCTTCGCTGTTAATTCATAAGCCTGCAGTAGTCTTTCTACTTCAGGATGTTGGTGTGACGTATCACGCCCCTGCCATTCCCCCAGGGGGATATGACTTTCCTCTGCCATGGATCTGACCGCTTCGGGAAAGGATAGTCCTTCGATTTCCATCGTAAATTTGATGGCATTGCCTCCCATACCACAGCCATAGCAGTAGAAAATTTGGCGATCAGGCGTCACCGTGAACGAAGGGGTCTTCTCCGAATGAAACGGGCACAGACCTTTCATGTATTTCCCCTGCTTGGTTAAATGCACGTACTTGCTTACCGTATCCACGATATCATGCTGCTTCAATACCGCCTCAATAATATGCTCCGGTATATTGCCATGTCCGGCACTCATTCCAACCACCTTCATCTCTATAGCACCTAAATTATTATTCGCTATTCCTGTTCATTCTCCTGCAAGAGTTGTAAAAGTTTTGTCAATTTATGTTGAAAGGCCTTTCGGTCCTCCACAGTAAATGGTCGCGGCCCCTTGCCATAACGGCCCTGCTTCCGCTCTTTAGCCGATGTATGACGACGATCCAGCATAAATTCAATGGTCTCATTCTCATAGGGTGTCCCGCGAAAGGATAAAGCATGGCAGCGCTTGGCCAGGGCCAGTGCTGCCAGACCATAATCATTGGTTATAACCATATCCCCCTCGTGGATATGGTTCGCAATGTACAGATCCGCACTTTGATCACTACGATCTACCGTGACAATGCTCACCCCAACTCCACCATGCAGAACATGATCATAAGAAGACACCATAACGACCTCTATATTATAATGCCGGGCCGTGGATATGATCTCTGCCTTCACCGGGCAAGCATCCCCGTCAACGACGATTCGGGTGTTATGATTCACGAAGCTTGTCACCCCTCTAAGGCATGAAGTCACATGATGCATATATTTCACAAAATACGGAACGGCTGCATTATATGATGCGCAATCGTTCCGTATCTTATATCTATACCCAGTAATTCTTCAATTACACACAGCCTACCACACTAACTTGGAGAAATCTGCAAATTGCTTGAGATCTCCATGAATGGAAGCCAGTAGCGCAAGCCGATTCTCGCGTATTTCCTGATCCTCCGCCATGACCATTACAGCATCGAAGAAGGAAGTAACAGCAGGTGTGAGTTCAGCGGCGAGTGAGATTGCCTTGCTTGCATTATGCACTTCCAGCGCAGCCGTATAAGGTACATGCAGCTTGCCCCACACCTCATAAAGATCCTTCTCTTGTTGCTCAGACAGCAGCTCTGGCTGAATCGTGGTACGTGAAGCTTTGGCAGCAAGATTGGCCAAGCGATTGAAGGACTCGACAGTAATCTTGAAGTCCCCCTGCTCTTGGACTGCTGACATCAGCGCTTGTCCTCGGGCAACGACCGATGCGATCTGATCGAAGCCAGCTGCGATCACAGCATCGACGACATCATAACGAAGTGTCTCGGAGAGCAGCTTTTTCACACGCATACCGAAGAAGTCCATGAGATCTTTACAAATTTCATCGCCACTGCGTTTCATATGTCTGAAATCCACATGCACATTCAGCGCTACCTCGAACAGATCACTCAGCTTAAGAGCCAGTTCACAATTCAGAATAATCTGAACAATCCCAGCAGCTTGACGACGCAATGCATACGGGTCCTGAGAGCCTGTAGGAATGATTCCAAGCGAGAAGCAGCCAGTGATCGTATCGATCTTATCTGCAATGCTCACGATCGCGCCAGCCATTGTCGTCGGAACAGCATCTCCAGCAAAGCGTGGCTGGTAATGCTCGAAGATGCCTTTGGCGACATCCTCCTTCTCACCGGACTTAAGCGCATAATCCTGTCCCATGACGCCTTGCAGCTCAGGGAATTCATATACCATCTGAGTGACTAGGTCGAATTTGCAGATATCAGCCGTACGGCTTACGGATTCCGCATCGTTGGAGGACACGTTCAAGCTCTGTGCCAAGGTATCAGCAATCTTCCGAACACGCCGCACCTTGTCTCCGACCGTACCAAGCTCCTCATGGAATACAATGCTCTCCAGCTTAGACAGCGCATCCTTGATGGCCAGCTTTTGATCTTCTTCGTAGAAGAATTTGGCATCGGAGAGACGAGCGCGAAGCACTTTCTCATTCCCCTTGGCGATGACATCGAGCGAATCACTTCCACCATTACGTACCGTTACGAAATACGGAAGCAGTTCCCCTTGCTGATCAAATACCGGGAAATAGCGCTGATGCTCACGCATGGAAGTAATCAGCACCTCACGCGGTATGTTGAGGAAGGCCGGATCAAATGTACCGAACAGCACCGTCGGTGTCTCAACCAGGTACAGCACTTCCTCCAGCAGATCCTCTTTGATGGATATATTCCAGGATTTCTCCTTGGCCAGCGCCTCGATTTGATCCACAATCATCTTCTTACGTACATCAACGTCAGCAACAACATGCTGTGCGCTGAGCGCCTCTGTGTAGGCGGACGGCTCAGATAATGTTACATCCGTGCCCAGAAAGCGATGTCCACGCGTTACATTCCCAGCCGTTACACCTGCAATCTCGAAAGGAACCACTTCATTCCCGAACAAAGCCACCATCCAACGAATCGGCCGTACGAACTTGAAGTCATAATCAGCCCAACGCATGAATTTCGGGAAGGTCATGGATTGCACAATATGGCGTAGTCCATCTGCAAGAATCTCCGTAGTCTGTACACCCTTGCTGCTCTTGGTGGCATAGATATACTCTACACCGCTCAATTCCTTAAAGGTGAATTGCTCCGGGTCTACGCCCTGACTGCGGGCAAAACCAAGCGCTGCTTTACTCCAGTTGCCCTGATCATCCAATGCAATCTTTCTGGAGGGTCCCTTTACTTCTTCCTCAATGTCTTCCTGCTTCTCAGCAACATCACGTACCAGCACAGCAAGACGACGCGGCGTAGCGTATGTCTCTGTGGCACCATGCTCCAGACGAGACTCCTGTAACCATTGCAGCATGCGATCCTTCAACTGCTCTGTTGCTGCAGGCAGGAAGCGAGCAGGCACTTCCTCCAGACCAATTTCAAACAGAATATCCTTAGACATGCTCTACATCCCCTTTCTTCAGCAGCGGGAATCCCAGCTTCTCGCGTTCCTCCATGTAGGTGGCGGCAATTTGCCGTGCCAGATTGCGGACACGTGTAATGTAGCCCGTACGCTCTGTCACGCTGATCGCTCCGCGGGCATCCAGCAGATTGAAGGTATGTGAGCACTTCAGTACGTAATCATAAGCCGGGAACACCAGATGCTGTGCCATGGCCTTATTTGCTTCTTCCTCATACATATTGAACAGAGTGAACAGCATTTTCACATCGGATACTTCAAACGTATATTTGGAATGCTCATACTCGGGCTGATGGAATACATCACCGTAGGTTACGCCTTCCACCCACTCAAGCTCGAAAACATTCTCTTTCTCTTGAATATAAGAAGCCAGACGCTCCATACCATACGTAATCTCCACGGATACCGGGCTTGTCTCAATACCCCCTACCTGCTGGAAATACGTGAACTGCGTAATCTCCATACCATCGAGCCATACTTCCCAGCCAAGACCAGCACAGCCCAGCGACGGATTCTCCCAGTTGTCCTCAACGAACCGGATATCGTGCTTCAGCGGATCGATTCCAAGGCGCTTCAGACTCTCCAGATACATCTCCTGAATGTTATCTGGTGAAGGCTTGATAATGACCTGGAATTGATGATGCTGATACAAACGGTTCGGATTCTCGCCATAACGACCATCTGATGGGCGACGTGAAGGCTCCACGTAGGCCACCTTCCATGGCTCTGGTCCCAAGGAACGAAGGAAGGTCATTGGGTTCATCGTGCCTGCGCCTTTCTCGGTATCATAGGGTTGAACGATAATGCAGTTCTCAGCTGCCCAGAAATCCTGGAGCGTCAAGATCATCTGCTGAAAATTCATGGTACACGCCTCTCTTCTGTATATTCTACTTCCTTATGTACAGACGATATCTATGGCAAGCCGGACATGAAAAAGCCCCCGCCCCTCTACGTCTGCACAGACGTAGGGACGAGAGCAGTGCTCCCGCGGTTCCACCCTACTTGATTATCAGTCCACTGACTGACGATCCGCTTTTCGGTGTCATTGTTAAATCCATGCTCCCGAGTGCCCATCACAGCTTGCTCCATCGGGCTTTCACCATCCCCGACTCGCTATAAGAAGCTACATTCTGCTACCTTCTCGATCATAGCATAGCCATCTCACTCGAAGTGAAATGAGTTTACTAATACAGCATCATTCAATATCACATTGAATGATGCGCAGATAAAAGTATATTACTACTGAATATCGTATTTATCAAGCTGATCCAAAAAATTTCTCGTTTTGAGCTGCAAACCCAACTGCACGTCCATGAATTGTCTCATGATCTGCTTAATCTCCTGCTTGGTGGAATCACTGATATTTACATTACCCAATCTCGTCAGATCCAGCTGCGCATACAATCGCAGTAGCTTAAGCGCTTTGGGCGATAGCTCTATTGAGGCAGGGTCAAAATGACGACAAGCCCGACAGAGTACGCCTCCAAGACGAGGACTTATGAAGACAGGACCTTCCTCCAGCGCTCTCCCACAAGAGATACATACCTTCAATTGGGGGCCATAGCCAGCAGCCTGAAGGATTTTCATTTCATACATGTTCGTAACAGTTAACGGGTCCTTCCCTTCAGACATGGCCGAGAGACAAGCCTTAAGCTGTCTGAACCAGAAAGTTCCTGTCTCTTCCTCCTGCAGCACACGATCCAGCAGCTCACATACATAGGATGCATAAGCTGCCTTGACTATGTCCTCACGAAGCTCATGATGGGACTCCAGAATCTCTCCCGAATTCAGCGTACCCAGTCCCGTATTGCGAAAAAATACGTACGAAGCATACGTAAAGGGCTGTGTCAGCGCTCCATGGCGGCTTTTGGGCTTTTTGGCCCCACGGACGAGTACCCCAACCTTGGCTCCGTTCTCGGTGCAAAGCGTAATAATTTTATTTCCCTCACCATAGTCCATGCTACGGATGACGATTCCTTCCAACCTGTAGAGCATAACTGTTCCCCCAACCATTGCCTAACCAGCCAATCATTCATTGACTTCGTCCTCTTCGTCCAACTCTACATCCACCGTACCCTGCTCTAATGCTTGAGCATGCTTATACAATAAATACGCATCGACATCTCCAGTCATCGTAAAATACTGCCACGAAAAATCTCGCATTCGTATTCATCCTCTCTTTTCGGAAATGGCGCCCGAATTAACGGAATGGCATCTACGAAATAGGATGTTCGCTGACTGGCGTTGTATGTGTTGCAATTATTGGATAAGCTTAGGCATCGCGGTGGAAGCCGAGATCACGCAGCACACGTTCCTGATTGCGCCAGTCCTTCTTCACCTTAACCCACAGCTCCAGGAAGATCTTGGAGCCAAGCAGGTTCTCGATATCCCTGCGTGCTTGCTTACCGACTTCCTTCAGCATAGCTCCCTGCTTGCCAATGATAATGCCTTTTTGCGAATCTCGCTCCACATAAATGACTGCCGAGATCTGTACGATTCCGTTATCCTGCTTACGCATATCCTCAATGATAACAGCGATGGAATGGGGAATCTCCTCACGGGTCATATGCAGAATTTTCTCACGGACCAGCTCCGCAATTACGAATTGCTCGGGATGGTCTGTCACCTGATCATCGGGATAATATTGAGGTCCTTCCGGAAGATATCTCGCAATCTGTTCCAGTAGACGGTCCACATTATTTCCCAGCTTGGCTGATACAGGCACAATCTCGGAAAAATCATACAGCTTGCGGTACTCTTCGATTAATGGCAAGAGCGCTTCCGGTTCGATCCGGTCAATCTTGTTAAGTACCAGTATTACAGGCGTGTTCACTTTTTTAAGCTGCTCTGCAATAAAGCGGTCCCCTCCGCCCATGCCTTCCGCGGCATCGACCAAGAACAAGACAGCTTCTACCTCACCTAATGTATTAAAAGCCGTCTGATTCATGTAGTCACCAAGCTTGGACTGTCTCTTGTGAATACCTGGCGTATCCAAAAAGACGACCTGGCTATTCTCTGTCGTGTATACACCATGGATTTTATTGCGTGTCGTCTGTGGCTTGTCTGACATGATAGCTATTTTTTGGCCAATGACATGATTCATCAGCGTCGATTTCCCCACATTCGGTCTACCGACAATAGCAACGAATCCAGATTTGAATTGCTTCTTGGACATATATTTTCCTCCTGAAGATCGCTCTAAATTAGGTACTGTATTCAAACTGGCTCCGTTGTCCGCTCCGAGCAAAAGAGTCCTTACGATCGCTGTTAAGCCTGTTTTCTGTACCGAAAAAGGCGCTAAGGATACAAATCAGACTTAAAGTCGAGGCCTTGCTTCCGAAGCAGCTTTCTTGCAGAAAGCCTTCAGCTTCGCTTCTTCAGGACTTCTTTTGCTCTCCGTTTTTACCACGTGAAGAAGTTTGCGTACACACCCTATTACTATCTTGAACTTGTGTAAAAAACGAGATCGGGCTACTACTTGTTTAAAAATGGCTTCAAGCAAAGGCCTCAATGGTCGAACTATTCGTCTACTCCTTGCCCAGATCAGATGGTCCGAATGCATACGGAAGTAGTTCCTGCATCGTGGTCTCACGCATCTCGCCCTTCAGATTGCCCAGTATAACAGGCATGTCCGGCGCACACAGCTCTGCCATGACCTGGCGGCATACACCACATGGGGCAATAGGCTGCTCAGTATCTCCGATTATAGCCATCGCTTTGAAGCTGCGTGCTTGTTTCCCTTGAGCCATCGCGCTGAACATGGCTGTCCGCTCCGCACAGTTGCTCGGCGTGTATGCCGCATTCTCAATATTGCAGCCATGATGAATATTCCCGTCCGCATCCAGCAGTGCAGCCCCTACCTTGAAGGAGGAGTATGGCACGTAAGCCTTCTCGCGGGCAACTCTCGCTTCTTGCATTAACACTGACCAATCCATCATTATCTTAACCTCCAGCTATAAAAAAATTAACGTAAAGATAAAAGTTGACCTGCGATGTGCATCACAGGTTCATAAAAAACGAGACAGCCCACAATAACGGCAAATACCGCAGCCATGAGCACAGCCCCGGCAGCGGTATCCTTGGCGATTTTGGCCAAAGGGTGAAACTCCGGGCTGATCAGATCCACCGTGGTCTCAATGGCCGTGTTGATCATTTCCGCCACCAGTACCAACGCCATGGCTGTGATGACAAAAAGCCAGTCTATCGCAGAAATATGTAGAATGTAGCCCATGATGCCGACCAGCAACGTAGCCGCCACATGGACTCTCATATTGATCTGGGTGCGAAATGCGTACACAATACCTTCCCAGGCATAGCGAAACGTAAGCCTCCATGATCGTTCTCTCATTATCTCAACAGCCCTACCTGAGCCAGTACAGCCTCTTGCTTGCCCATCATCTCCGCCTCGCTCGCTTCATCCTGATGGTCATAGCCGAGCAGATGGAGAAAGCCGTGCACGAACAAGAATCCAAGTTCCCTATCCAATGAATGACCATATTCCTCACTTTGACGCTTGGCTGTCTGTACCGAAATGATAATATCACCCAGCATGTCGGGTAGCTCCAGCTCCGCTTCGGGTTCCAGGCTGTAGATAATGTCGGGCTCCTCTTCCAGTTCCTCATTCATGGCAAAGGACAGCACATCCGTGGGGCGATCAATGCCCCGATATTGTTGGTTCAGTTCGTGAATTTGTTCATCGGTCACAAAAGTAAGGGCCACTTCCCCTTCTGCTACACCTTCAGCCTCTCCAGCACGCTCCAGGAGGGTCTCCAGCGTGGAGATCAGGGCATCTGTAATTTCCATCTCTTCCTGTTCGCTGTTCCATACCAATTGCAGCCCCATACATAACGCTCCTTTTATCGCTCATTTGAAGCAATTCATATTACCCTCGCGGCTAGGCCGCTATGGTGTATCTATCATCCTATCCAGACCCTGGCATGTCAATGAGTACACATCCCTTTCCATCCAGCATCTAGGAATAACTGATCTGCTGACTGGGCGGTCTCTCGTTCTGCGCAGACAGCTACAGCTTCATTCACAGAGACACTTTGCCGCTCACGTTCGACTTTTAACTCTGCTTGGTCTCACTAGTCTGGCCCGGCTTACCTTCTGGATACTCGATTCTGGAATGGAATATTCCCATGACCGTCTCCTTCAGTGTCTGAGCAATAATATCCAGCTCCCGCATCGTCAGATCACAGTCATTGAACTGATGGTCATCCAGCTTGCTCTTGATTATCTTCTCAATCATCGATTCCACTTGCTCCACTGTCGGCTTGCGTAGGGAACGAACAGCCGCTTCCACACTATCAGAAATGCCGACGACAGCCGCTTCCTTGGACTGTGCCTTCGGCCCCGGATAACGGAAATCATCCTCCGTGAAATCAGGCTCAACACCCTGCTCCTCTGCTTGCCGCAGAGCTTTGTGATAGAAATAATGCAGGAAGCTGGTTCCATGATGCTGCTCAGCAATGTCACGGATCGGCTTAGGCAGCTTGTAATCCTTCTGCATCTCCACCCCGTCTCGCGCATGGGCAATAATGATGGATTTGCTCAGCTTCGGATCCATGGAATCGTGAGGATTCTCCATTCCATTCTGATTCTCTATGAAATAAGAAGGACGTTTCGTCTTTCCTATATCATGATAGTACGAGCCAACACGACATAGCAGGCCATTTGCACCAATCGCTTCGGCCGCCGCTTCTGACAGATTACCAACCATAACGCTATGATGGTACGTACCAGGCGTCTCGGTAAGCAGCTTACGCAGTAGCGGATGATTCGGATTCGACAGTTCTACCAGCTTGAGCGCAGATAGAATGCCAAATGTCGATTCGAAGAACGGCATCAGCCCAATGACTAGCACCGCCGTAACCAGTCCACCAGCAAAGGCGCCTAATGCCGCGTATAGGGTAGTGGTCTGTGACCAGCCTCCCTCATCAATCCAGGCAAGCGCGAACACGGTCAGACTGCCGAAAATACAGCACATGATGGCTCCCTTGAAGAGTGCTGACCGCTGACTAACCCGGTGGATTGTGAAGATTGCAGTCAACGAGACTACAATCGCAAAAAAGCCGAAGTTATAATCAAAAATTTGATTTTGATGGACATTCAGAATAATGCTGGATAATACACTGAAGATGAGAGCACTCACAAAAGCAAGCGAACGGTCCAACAGCAGCGTAATCAACATAGCCCCAATAGCGACAGGAGCAAAATAACCCAAATAGGAGCGGTCATTGTTCTGTACAATGCTAGCGAGGTAGAGCGAGCCAATCGTGATAAGGAAAATAATTACCAGCATGAGGAGCTGGGCGTTATTATACTTGAACTTGGGTGAATCCGACTGGCGTATATACATCAGCAGACCGCCTGCCAACAGGCTTGACAGCACCAGAAGCCCGAACTGTGGCCAATAATTGATCTCGTCCTTAAGTAGATTATTCTCATCAAGCAGCGTATAGGTCTCGGGCGTAATCCGTTCTCCCTTTTGGACAAGCACCTCACCTTGTTTAATGAATACGGTAGGAGTATTCTCTCTGGCCTGTACCTTGGCTTCCTTCGTTGCCTCATCATCATAGAACTTATTAGCCGTAATGGCGAGTCGTGCAAGCTCCTGCACAACCTCGCGTGAAGTCCTGTCACTAAGCGTACTGGTGCTTACCAGCTCGGCTACCTTCGCCCTCGCCGTCTGCGCATCGGTAATCTGGTCGTTCATGAGCCGAATCACAATCTCACGGGTCACTGGCTTCATGGCGGTAATTTGCTCGGGAGTCAGTCTTGGAATCTTGATGAATGTTTCTTCACTGATGCGATAAGTCTGCTCTTTAGTCCGCTGCAGCACCTCGTCCAGTAGCTTTTGCTGGTAAGTATCTGATTTGGCGCTATTATTCACAAAATTCTGCACGAAATCACTGGCACGCTGTGGAATCTCCTGCTTATAGATCCCGATTTTGTCCTCGCGTGATACCTGATCGTCCTGATTGAGCCGTTCGATCCGGTCCAGTATGGATACTACGAAATTCTCATTGCGCATAGGAACAATCGTATAGATCGATTGCACACGCTCCGCAGCCTCTTCCTGTGCCTTCAGGGTTGCCTTGTTGTTCGGCAGCTGCATCGGAGCTACGATCTCTTTCTCGCTAGGCATATTCACCTGAATATCGTAACGCTCCGGTAACAGACGTGGAGCCAGACTAACGAAGAAAAGAAGCATCAAAAATAAAAACAGAAGATAGCGTGTTACCACGCTATACTTCCATCCGCTTGTTCTATACTGGAACGCTCTGTCCTTCAATGGTTCCTTCGAGGTCATTAAAACAATCCCTCTCTATACTTGATTTTCAACAGCACGGTCATAGGCCACGATAATTTTCTGCACGAGAGAATGCCGGACCACATCTTCTTCGGCGAATTGTACGAAGCCTATCTCCTCAATTCCATTAAGGATGGACTTCGCCTCGACCAGACCTGATTTTTTGCCCCGAGGCAAATCAATTTGCGTTACATCCCCGGTTATGACCATTTTGGACCCGAACCCGAGACGGGTCAGGAACATCTTCATTTGCTCCGGAGTCGTATTCTGAGCTTCATCCAGAATGATAAAGGAATCATCCAGTGTACGACCACGCATATAGGCGAGCGGTGCAATCTCGATCAGTCCGCGTTCAAGTGCCTTGGCTGTCTGATCAGGTCCCATCACGTCATATAACGCATCATACAGCGGTCTCAGATAAGGATCGACCTTCTCTTGCAGATCACCTGGCAGGAAGCCCAGGTTCTCTCCCGCCTCGACAGCAGGCCGTGTAAGCACGATTCTCTTGACGGAGCCTTCCTTCAGAGCAGCCACCGCCAACACTACAGCAAGATACGTCTTGCCTGTACCGGCAGGGCCGATCCCGAATACCACATCACGCTTCTTGATTGTCGTGACATAATGCTTCTGCCCGATCGTCTTGACGCGGATGGGCTTGCCGCGGAACGTGCTTGTAATCTCGCCTTTGAACAAGTCCAACAACTGATCGGCACGATGATCCTTCGCCAGTTCAACTGCATACAACATATCACGCTCAGTCAGTACATAGCCGTTACGAATCAACTGCAGCAGCACATCAAAGAGCTGCCCCAGCATCTCAACCTCACGCACACCGCCATAAATCGCAATCTCCTGCTCGCGCGAATCAATCTTGGCTGTCGTAACGCCTTCAATTATCTTCAGAAACGAATCCTGCGGTCCGAAGAGCGATTGCCCCTCCCCCGCATTGTGAAGTGCAATGCGTATGCTGCCTTGTTGTTCAGCCAAATATCCTCAATCTCCTTGGTTATAAACTATCGGAAGCTCTTCCGTAATATACTGCTCGACTTCAAATAATACTTTCATATAAACTTTACCATTCTCTCTCTTCTCATGCAAAATTTTTTGTCCTAAAATTTCAGTTCCTTTGCCATATTTGGCTATAATCTGCTTTTTAGCATGCTCTATACCGTTAATCTTGGCCTCTGTCTCGCTCACTGCATGAGTGGCCTTCTGCGACTCCATAACGCGTTCAGTCATCCAGCCAACGGGCAGGCGAAGGGCTCTCCATGTAAGCGGATTATGCTCCGTTACGGTCTCATAAGCGGCATATGGCTCCCGTCCATAGCCCCATAGCTGGATTGCACGGTTCCCAAGCACCAGATACAGTTTATCATAACTGTTCCCTGTATAGCTCTTTCTATGCTGCACCAAGGGAATCTGGATCTCATACTCATGCCACACCATCCCCCTGACTTCACCCTTGGCTACCACCAGTTGGGCGTGCTGCTCGTCTCCGATCATACCCGAGATCAGAATCTCACCCTTCTTGACGCGTGTATTCCGATTAACCACAGGTCTGCCCTGCTCCGCATAGATCTCGGTAATTACTGCATCCGCCTTGCTAATCAAATGACGCGGGCTAAGGAGCTTCGTCGGTTCGGGCTTCTCAGCCTCCACGATCTGAATAGTGACCTCCGTACCCCGAATTTCCACACCCACCCACGAGGTGTCTGGAAGTCTTCGCATGAGGGCCTGAGACAGCTTGTCCTGACTCATGAGCCGGAATTTCCATTGGTACGGATACAGCCCTTCACTTCTGGCAGCCTGCAGCACCCGATCAGCTGTAAGCCGATCATTGCCCTTGACCTCTATATTCCACACTAGCGAGCTCATCAATACCAGCACTAGGATAAATATACCCACACCAGCTGCAAAAAAAGCTCTCCTTCCCAGACGTGATAGCTGGAACGGAACCCCCCTGCGCTCATATACATGCATGCGGCAGCCTGTCCGCCTCAAAAGGGGACGAAGCCGAAAAAAATCCGGCAGAAGCACCCTCATGCTGGTCATTTGCTCACCTAAAGAAACTACATCCCACACATGTATGCCCTGCACGGTCAGCAGATTCACCAATTCAGCAATCCGTTCCCCCTTGACGACAAGTCGAACATTCCCCTGGATCCAGGTTAAGGTTGGGTTTCTCAAGGTTCATCCCCCGTTCTTTCCATGCGTATATGGATAATCTCGCCCTCTATACATATCTCTTCTGGCAAAATAGAGGTGATCACAAGCTCCCTACCCTCGATTCTCAGCTTCCCGTAAGCATGCGCTAGCAGCAGGTGCTCAGATGTGAAATCCATCAGGCCCTTGTGATTCTCGATATATAGCTGCCTGCTGCCAATTAAGATGACGCGGGGCATATCCAAAAGAATGTCCTGAGGCAAATCCAGAGCCTCACTGGTCCATTTCCGCAGCCTGCGGCTGAATCGGGCCATTAAGCAGCCTCCCCCTTCCTGTACTGCCGCACGATGCTGTAGTTGCTTGATCGCGCTGTGAAGGGTCGCCAGGCATCATGGTCCCCTTCCATACACCCTATTCGCAGACGATATTTTTTATGTAAGGTGTACGCAAAAAAGCTGTATGTCTCCATGAGACATACAGCTTTTCAAGTATCATTATATTACAATGCACTGCAATGCAATGCACAGCAATGCACAGGCCCTAATTCACATAGGCTTCTTCCGTGCGTCTGTGCGTATAGAGCATGCTTGGCTGCTAGTGTATGAGCAGTAGCCGCATCATCAGATCTCAATTGCATAGCACATCAATTCATGTGCAACAGATTAAGTCTAGAGCATGTTACGGCGATAGCGCGTAGATCTGCGCTTGGACTTTGGAGGCGACAAAATTTCGGACCAGATGATCCCCTGTCTCACATCTTCCGCCGACATTCGACGAAATGTGCTGCCACTGCCAGCAGACTCCGATACTTTCTCTGCCGGTTCATACAGATTGGTGCTCGAAATCCGATTCAATCGATCATTCAAGCGTGCTCGTTCTTCCTCCATCTTGCGTAAACGCTCATCCAGAGTGCCAGCCTCGCCATCATAATGACCCATAGATAATGTATCCCGCTGGGCAGAGCCCGTCTCCATGCGTTCATTCAGCTGTCTGCGCTGCTGATCATGCTCACGCTCATAGTCATCGTAGTCTTCTTCATCATCGTCCCAGGAAGGATCATACCCGTCATCTTCATCCAGGTCATACCTACCATCCTCCCCGTGCCCTCTACCTGTCTGCGGGCCATTGGGATCGGTGTGGGAAGGCGATGACTGAGCTGGTCTACTTGGCTGCTGTGTAGATTTGGTCGCTCGACCAAGAAGTGAGAACAATCCGAAGAGAATTGCTGCCACAATGTAAAAATTATCAAATATCCAGCCTATCAGGTTCATGATTCACCGCCTCACTTACGGTATCCGCTTCAATCATCTGTTGTTGTTCGATGAATCCCTGTCGGAGTCATCATTAGGCTTACCAAGTGCTTCACGCATTTGCGTATCTGCCTCAAGATTTTGCATATTGATATAATCCATGACACCGATATTTCCGCTACGCAACGCTTCGGCCATGGCAAGTGGCACCTGGGACTCGGATTCTACGACACGTGCGCGCATCTCTACGACGCGAGCCTTCATTTCCTGCTCCTGTGCTACGGCCATCGCACGACGCTCTTCCGCTTTCGCCTGCGCGATTCGTTTGTCAGCCTCAGCCTGCTCTGTCTGCAGGAAAGCACCGATATTTTTACCTACATCCACATCAGCGATATCAATAGACAAAATCTCGAACGCTGTACCCGCATCAAGACCCTTGGACAGCACCGTCCGCGAGATCAAATCCGGATTCTCCAGTACGTCCTTGTGAGAGTTAGAGGAACCTACTGTAGTAACGATTCCTTCTCCAACCCGGGCAATGATGGTCTCTTCACCCGCACCACCGACTAACCGGTCGATATTAGCACGAACGGTAACACGAGCTTTAACCTTAACCTCAATTCCGTCTTTGGCTACAGCTGCAACGACTGGTGTCTCAATGACGCGTGGGTTAACACTCATCTGTACAGCCTGCAGTACATCACGACCAGCCAGATCGATAGCCGCTGCGCGTTCGAATTCCAATGGGATGTTCGCGCGCTGGGCAGCAATCAGGGCATTTACGACACGGTCTACATTACCACCTGCCAAAAAGTGACTCTCCAGTTGATTAATATTGAGACCAAGACCAGCTTTGGTAGCCTTGATTAAAGGATTAACAATCCGGCTTGGTGTAACCCGGCGCAGCCGCATCGCAACCAGCGTAATGATCCCGATCTTTACGCCCGAAGCCAATGCGGAAATCCATAGCATAACCGGGAAAAAGCTAAAGAAGACACTAAGGACAATAATCACCAGCACAGCAATCAGCAAAATTCCGATGAATCCACCTTCGAACAACTCGATCATCCTCCAAGTATAAATACGTTATTTTTTGAAGCCACACTGCTCGAAATTCAGCTAGAATCTATGAAATCATCCAGCATCCATCCGGTTCAGGCTAGACCGAATCTGTCACCTCAGCCACGACAACCCGGCCTCCCTCAACCTTAATGACAACGATCGGTTTGTTCGCTTCAATGAAACCACCCTCAGTTACCACATCAAAACGCTCACCATCAATACTCACTGTACCTGATGGACGTAATGGAGTAAGACTGCTGCCAGTCTTCCCAGTAAGCGCATCACGATTGGTGACGGATGAATAACCACGATCGGCTGTCAGATTCTCATTAAGTATAAATCTATTCCACACCCCGCGGTCCTTGAAGGCAATCGCCACGATCACAATGATCACCGAAGCAGCTGCTGCTGCAATACCCAGTGATAAGAGCGCATGCGATGTATCATAGGCAGCGCGTACAACTCCCGTAATCAAGCTGATGGAGCCCAGCAAGCCGAGAATACCGTAACTTGGCACGAATATCTCGATCATCAGCAGCACCAGGCCGATGATGAACAACAGCCACGTCTCATAGCCAGCAAAGCCAGCCGCATAGTTACCGAAGAAGTACAAGCCAAAAGCGACGATACCCACAATTCCTGGCACACCAAAGCCTGGTACCAGCAATTCAATCACTACACCTGCAATACCAAGGAACAGAAGCAGCACTTGAACCCAAGGATTGGTCAGAAATTCCGCGAACCGCTCCAAGGGAGTCTTGTTCACCTCAAAGACATCGTCGGTCCCGTAACCCATCCACTGGATGACCTCCTGCCTTGATGAGGCAATGTGATCCGCGTAACCAGTCTTCAAAGCTTCCTCGCTGGTCAAGGCGATAATCTCGCCTTGTTGCTTGACTTTGCCGATCTCATCCATGCGGACTTCGATCTTGGTATCGACCATGCCCTCGGCTATCTGCGGATTGCGTCCATTCGCTTCTGCTACAGAGGCCATATCACTCTTCCACGCTGCGATCAGCTTGGGGTCCTCGATATGATTCCCCAGCCCATCAACCAGCGCAGCCGCTCCAATCATACTGCCCGGCTTCATGACAATCTTGTCTGCGCTAAGGGCTATGTAACTGCCTGCCGATGCGGCATTGCCCTGTATATAGGCTACCACGGGAATCTCGCTGCCCTGAATCAGCTCACTGATTCGTTCTGCAGTGTCTACCCGCCCGCCAGGCGTATTAATCTCCAATACAATCAATCCAGCCTTGGATACAGCCGCTTCACTGAATCCACGCTTCAACACATTCTCTAGCCCCTGCTCAATCGTCTGTTTTACGGGGAGTACATAGACCGCACCTGTCTCAGCAGATCCTTCCGTAGCTGCAGCTGGCTGCACCAGCACAGTGGACATCAGCAGGATGCCCAGCATCAGAAAAGACAAGCTCAGCCTGAATAGCTTCCGTTGGTTGAACCTAGCCATTCTTTCTACCTCCTTTCCCACCTAGTATATACAGCTTACCAGATTTTTCACCTGAACATTCCGCAAATCCCAAAATGTATAACACCGAACACCACTTGCTCAAGCGTCATACACTTTGTGATCTGCCATGCACTTTTTTACGCAGCAAACGCATCCAAGTTTCAAAAACTTGACACTTTCACCTACCACTCATGTCACACCGTGCCTAAACAAGTCGGATTAGTATCCGCTCTGCGTAAAGGCAATCTGATGAACTATGATTCGATCTATGGTTCAGTCTATAGTTCGATTTATGGTTTGATCTAGGATTGCTTACTCTTTAGTACCCTGTAGCTGACCTACTTCTTACTTGTTTGATGATATTTATTCATAAGGCTCCGAGGAACAAAATTCAATGATGTCAGTTAATTTCGGAAAAGGCAGTCAATAGTATACGTAGCCTTCCGTGTCATAAAGCACACTGCATCAGTGTATATATGTATGTGCGCATAGAAAAAACACCCCCTCAGGTTCGAGGGAGTGTTTAGCTTCTTTAAATTATTGCAGAAATTGTTGAACCGCTTGGTTCACGAGTTTACCGTCCGCGCGCCCCTTTACCTTAGGCATCAAGGCGGCCATTACTTTACCCATATCGACTTTCGAAGAAGCACCGGTTTCCTGGATGGTCTGCTGTACAATAACTTTAATTTCTTCTTCGGTAAGCTGCGTAGGGAGATATTGAACAAGAATCTCGATTTCTGCTTTGGTACTTTCCGCAAGCTCGTCACGGCCAGCTTTTTCAAATTCTTGGAGGGCATCTTTCCGTTGTTTGATCTCACGACTCAGAATATCAAGCACTTCGTTGTCATCCAGATCGCGTTTCAAATCTATTTCAAGATTTTTGATCGTAGAACGAACCATTCGAATGGTGGAGAGTTTGAACTTGTCCTTACTCTTCATCGCCTGCTTCATATCTTCGTTCAATCGTTCGCTCAAATGCATGGTATTTAGCTCCTCCTAGAACTTTCTCTTACGAGCAGCCTCGGACTTTTTCTTGCGCTTTACGCTTGGCTTTTCATAATGCTTGCGTTTCTTCACCTCAGCCAATACGCCATCTTTTGCAATGGAACGTTTAAAGCGACGAAGTGCAGCATCAATTGTCTCGTTTTTGCGAACTTTAGTTTCAGACACCAGTTTTCCCTCCCTCCGACCAGACCGTCCAAGAGCAATAACACGGTTCATCACACCTCATTATAGGTGAAAATTTAATCCGGTGTCAACCTTAACTGTAAATGAGATTTTGAAGGTATTCAAGAACACATTCAAGAAGGCATTCATGCCCTCACCTTGAAGCCTAATTATCATGCGTATGGAGGGCGTGACTAGGCGTGTGAATCCGAGATTCCAGTCAGTGCACCAAGCTTTGCCCCACCTAGGAGATGGTAGTGAATATGGTGTACTGCTTGTCCACTGTCTGGCCCACAGTTATTGATTAAGCGGTATCCCGATTGCTCCACGCCAAGCTCACGTGCTACCTGCTGTGCTACGCTGTGCATGTCACCAATCAATGCCAGATCTTCATCTGTTACCTCATTCATGGAAGCAATATGCTTCTTAGGAATAATCAATACATGCACTGGAGCTGCTGGCTGAATGTCATGAAATACAACCACCTTGTCTGTCTCCATTACTTTCTTGCTCGGAATAGTACCTTCGACAATTTTACAAAACAGGCAATCCATCCGTCTTCCTCCTAATATCAAAATCATTCTACAGCTATCATACCGGAAATAGAGCAGGCCCGTCCAATAAAACCCAAGTAAAATACCCGCCTGTATGAACAGAGCGGGCTTACGTCTCCATCAAGTCACTACGATTGAAATGCCAATATCAATAGTAAGGTAACAGGCTTATGGCAGTCAGCACATACAATGGCAGCACAAGCTGCCGGAAGCGGCGTCTGCCATATCCGAATGGGCCACCAAAGCCAAACCCCGGGTAGCCGAAGGCACGCATTCCACCTCCACACCCACAACCACAGCCTCCATGCATGCTTGGCGCCATGTTTGTTGATTCATAGGGCATATTTGCATTTTCGCCACCAACAGGGACGGCGAGATAGAGATTCTCATCGTCGACATGCTCCACAATTCCATCGTGAATCCCGCCATCTCTAGTCCACACGCATACATAGCGGTGCATGTGCTTCTTGCACACCCCCTTGGCATCATCCTTCTCCGCCGTAGCTGGAGAGGTCGCTCCCGGCATCGGTGCATTACTGTTAGATGGCATGGAGCCTTGGGCAGGGCTCACTACAACCGGATTGTTATTTTCCATATTCTTCATTCCTCCTCATAGCTTCTGCTGTATAGTATTCAGATCTAGGCTCTTTGCTACTTTAAATTCAGCAATGACCTATAGACACACAGGAATCTGGTACACAAGCCCTTGTATCTTAACTATTGGGAGGAGATGAGGACGTAGCTATGAATAGCAGAGCCAGTTATATTTATTTGGATAAAAAAAGGCATCCCCTCTCGGTCTTCGGAGACCGGGACAGCATCAAAATTCTGATGAACTTCCCTTGGGAATGCAAAGTATAGTATGTCGGCTTAGCTGTATTATAACAGCAGCTTGAATCTGTCTCTGTGAAGAATATCACGTTGCGATAATCGATGCTTACAACGTCTCCATAATTACTCTAGATCCGCCACCCTCACGATCAGGTGGAAGTACTATAATTTTGCGCGGCAAGCGAGCACGCAGCTCTGGAACGTGGCTGATGACCCCGACAGACAGCTGATCATGATGCAGCTTCTCCAGTGACGAGATGACTGTATCCAGCAGTTCAGGGTCCAATGTGCCGAACCCTTCGTCCAGGAAGAAGAACTGAAGTGGATATTGGCCGCGCAATTGAATCTGGGCAGAAAGTGCCAATGCCAACGCCAGTGAAGTCAAGAAGGTCTCTCCTCCCGATAGCGTGGATACAGGCCGCTTCATACCGCCATTCGCATCATCCACAATGACGAACCCACCTCCAGAATCGACCTCCAGCGCGTAGCGTTGTCTCGTCAGGAACCGAAGTCTCTGTGAAGCGGACTGGCTCACTTGAATAAGCTGCTCCTCCGCAATGTATTCCACAAAGGCATTCCCCCGCAGGCAGCTCTGCAGCTTGGACAGCTGCTCGCTCTCAGCGACAAGCTGGGTCCGCCGATGCTCCAGCTCCTTCCAGCGAACATGGCGAAGCTGGACATCTTCCCAATCTCGTTCTGCCTTAGCCTTCTCGCTCATCGCTGCTTCATCACGTGCACGGGCTTCTTTCAGCCGGGCTTGATGCTCCTGCCACTGCTCCTCGGTCAGCTCGGCACCAGCCAGACGCTCCTGAAGATGTCGCAGATGAGTGTGCACCTCTTTCTCCATCTCTCGATGGTGTAACACCTCTTGACGCTGCTGATTCGCACTTGCTTCATCCAGAACAGAGGATAGTACCTGCTGCTCTGTGGCAAAGGAAGATTGGCTCAGTTGGCTGTTCCATTGCTCCTGGGCACTTGTCCTCCGTTCTACAGCTGCTTCTGCTGTCTGCCTTGCCAGCAACAGCGTCCTGGAAGTATCATGCTTGCGCTCCTCACACTGCAGCTTGACAGCGCGACTGCTCCGGGACTCCTCCCTGATTGTCTCCAGACGGGTACGGGACTCCTGCAACAATTGCCCTGCATGCCCATCACCGATCCATGAATGGAGGCGGCTGGACTTCTCCTTCAGTAGCTCTTGTTTACCTGCAAGCTCCCCATCCAGCGTAATGATCTGCTTGTCCAATTGGACCGCTTCTTGCTCCAGTTGCTGTACAGCAGCCTGCTTCTCTTCAAGAAAGCTCACACTGGTATTCAGCCGCTTTCGAATATCCGCAGCTCGTTCATCTCGCTCTTGCAGCAGACGGTATTGCTCCTCAGCCTGTTGAGTCGACATTCCAGGGTGCTCCTGCTGCCAGTTGGACTCGGCATCAGCCCGTCGTGCGGAGAGGGTACTCCGCTTGCGCTCAGCCTGTATGTATGTCGCTTCAATGGCTTCTCGCTCAGCAACGGCTCGTATGTGCTTCTGCTGAATAGGCTTCTCACGCTGCTGAAGGGCTGAGAGCTGGTCCTTAAGCATCTCGGTGTAGCTTAGAAGCTCTGTCTGGGATTCCTTCAGCTCACCTAGTGCAGTCTGGCAATCCTCGAAGCTACGAATAGCGCCAGCGACATCGCTTGGGTTCATCATCCGTTCAGATGCCATGTCGGTCATTGACACGGGCTCTGCTATTGCTGCTGCAGCCTCCGTTGTATACGCTGGCAGCTGTATCTGTATATTCCGATGCTCCTGAAGGCGCTGACGTAGCTCTATTCGCAAGTCCTGCAGCTCGCCGTTAAGCTCCTGGAGCTGTTCCAGTTCGGAAGCTGCCTGCTGTTCAGCAGTTATAACAACTGCTGGGGCAGGATGCTCCAATGAGCCACATACCGGACAAGCCTCCCCCTGATGAAGATCAGCCGCGAGCCGGATAGCGAGCCTATGGAGCTCCTCCTCCTGACGCTCTCTTCGCTGGTGCTCAAGCGATCCCAATAGGGTTGCTCCTTCTTCCTCCATACGCTCCTGCAGGCCAAGCCAACGCTCCAGTTGACTGGCCGCAAGCTCAGCAAGCTGTCGATGGCTGGACGCAAGCTCCGAGACTTCCTCTGACAGCTGCTTCTCTACGGCCCTGGCGCGCGTCAGTTGCTGCTCCTGTGCTGTCAGTTCCCCTTCCGCTTCATGAAGCTGCTCTGTCCATGTCCGAAGCTGCTGGACTCGCTGCAGGGCAGCTTGAAGGAGCTGCCGCTCTTCAAGCTTCACCTCAACCTGCTCTAGCTCCTGCTGCAGCTCCTTCTGACGGGCAGCTCCACGAGCGTACAGTTCCCGTTCCCGCACGAGCGTGCTCTCAAGCTGCTCTCTGCGCTGCCTATCTGCGGTTAACTGCTGCACCAGTTGATCACAACGAGTTGAGAGCTCCTCGACATCCCGTTGAAGTGCCTGTGCCTGCTCCAACTGATCTATGCGAACGAGTAACTTTGGTTCTTCTTCCGTAAGCGCCCTTTGCGCACGCTCATCAGATTCAGCAGCCTTAACTGCCGCCTCCTCAGCTTGCTGCGCTGCCAGCTGAGCTTCACTGGCGCTCCGCTCCTGCTGCTCTGCATACTCGACTGAGCGTCTCCACTCCTGCAGTACGGGCAGCAGGGAAGCTGCGCTGTCCGCCAGTGCCAGCCGCTGCTCCAGCTCAGCGATCTCCTTCTCCCGGGAAGCAAGCCGTTCAAGCTCAGCCTTGCGCCCGTCCAGCTCGACGATCAGCTCACGCAGCTTGCGTATAGCCTCCGCTTCACCGGACAGCTGCTCCAGCTCAGAACGGATTTGCGCAGCAGTAGTCACAGCCTCCTTCAGACGCTCCTCCGTCTCCTTGAGCGCTTCCCCTCCCGCTTGTCCTAGCCCCTGCTGCTCAGCCTCTAGCATCCTCAAAGCCGCTTCACTCGCCTTCACGCGTGCGCTAAGCTTCTGGGCAAGCTGGTCGCCATAGCGTTCCAGGTGAAATAGCCTCTGTAGCATTTGTCTACGCTCGCTGCCCTTTAAGGACAGGAACTCGGCGAATTTCCCCTGTGGCAATACTACGGCTCTCGTAAAATCATCCATCTTCAGTCCGATGATATCCTCGACGCACCGTGTAACGTCTGCAAGCTTATCTGCGAGTACCTGCTCACCCTCGGACGTAATGGAGACGATACGGCTCAGCGTATTGCTGACCGATACACCGGATGTACGCTTAAAACGACGCTCCACCCGATAGCGCAGCGGGCCGTCAGCAGACATCAGCTCGAAGGTGAACTGCACCGAGAGCGAATCCTCCGCATGATTCATGATGCCCTGAGTTCCATTAACCGCTCTCTCTACCTTACCGTATAAGGACAGTGTAATAGCATCAAGTAGTGTGGATTTCCCACTGCCAGTAGGTCCGAAAATCCCGAACAGACCCGTCTCTGTCAATTGCTCGAACTGGATTTCCTGCGTCTCTCTATAGCTTTGCAGACCTCCAACTTTTAGTAGAATCGGCTTCATGACGATATCCCCCCACTTCGTTCATGAGCCGAATCCTCAGACGCTACAGCTTCACGATCCGTATCCTCGTCCACCAGCTCCAGGAAAAGTCTCACCAGCGCATCCTCCGGTTCAGCTCCTCCTGTCTGTCGTTGGTAAAAGGAACGAAATAGCTCAGGCAAGGGCAGCTCGGAGCGTTGCTGCTCCATCAGAGAGGTGACCATCTCGGGATAGATTGGCCGAATATGGATGATGCCGTCCCTGCTTTTGCGCAGACGCTGTATATCCCCCATGGACATTGCTTCAGTCAAGGTAACCTCAAGGTCGATAAAAGCTGTCTTGTCCAGCCCGTCATCAAGCCAGCGATATACCTCCTCCAGACCTCCCTTAGCTCGCCAGCGAACGAGCGGGCGACCGCTCGTCAGATGCAGCTCCTCAAGCTGTATTGCCTTGCCAGGGGAAGCATCAATTATGGTGACAGACTTCGCTTGGCCCGCCTCTGAGAAGCTATAGGCCAATGGAGAGCCGCTGTAACGAATTACTCCTTCGCCCTTCACATGCTGCGGCCTGTGAAGATGCCCAAGCGCAGTATACTGCGCTCCAGTGGCCAGCGCTGATGGATCGACGGTGTAGGCTCCTCCGACCTGAATGGGTCTTTCCGAATCCGTCTCAAGCCCCCCCAGCACATAAATATGACTCATTGCCAGATTCACGGTATCTGGTCGGAACGATTCTGCCATGTGAGACATTAATTTACCTACCCGCGTACTGTAGGCCTCACGGAGCACTCCCTCATCCCCCTCCACCGTCAGTAGCTCGTTCAATCGAGCCTCTGACGGGTAGGGAAGGGCCGCCAGGCAGACAAGCTCATCTGTACGGGGCACATGGATTCGGAGCGCCTCGGTGCCCGGCAGACCCACTAGCTCAATGCCTCTTCTCTGGACAAGTGGCTTGACGGAGGCCACTCGCTCCGGCTGGTCATGATTCCCGGCAATAACGGCCAGCTGCCGACCATGATCCGTCAGACGCGCTGCCGCTTCATAGAACATCTGCTCGGCAACCGCCGGGGGATTCACGGAGTCATATACGTCGCCAGCCATCAAAATCAGATCCACCTGCTGGTCATCGGCGATTCGAACGAGCTCCTCCAGGAAGGCTTCCTGCTCCTTTACACGACTCCGTCCTTCCAATGTCCGGCCTAGATGCCAATCTGCCGTATGCAATATTCTCATGCTGGTCCCTCCTTTCGCACACACTTGTATTTATTACCTGTATTTAGTTACTGTATTTATTCACTTGTACTTATTCACTTGTACTTATTCACTTGTACTTATCCATGGCTTGCATCTGAACGAGCTTCCACACGTACGAAATCGCCTGTCTCCAGGAAGCACAGCCAGCACTCGGCTACAGGCTTATGCAGGATGCCCCCCATCACTCTGGCATACAGCTCTAGCTGGAAGCTATACTGTGCAACCAGCCTGTCCACCGTTCGGTATTCAGAGATCTGGTCCGTCTTGTAGTCAATCAGTACCAGCCCCTCCGCATCCTCGAACATGCAATCCACGATCCCTTTTACCATCACCTTGTCATTCGCGACCTCGGTTGATAGGGAAGATAGCTGCTCCAGGCCCCCACGGTAGCGGGATATGCGAAGATATTCGCTCACTGGCAGCGCGTAGCTGAACGGTTGTTCTCTCCAGACCTGCACTGCCGATAACATTCGATGTCCAATCGGACTTGCAAAAATACGTTCAAGCACCGCCGCATCCACTACTGCTGCATGCTGCTCCAGTAAGATCTCCGCGTCCACGAGATGTCTTCGGGTAGCCTCGATGCTCTCTCGTGTGATAGGCCCTTGCAAGGGAAGATGAAGCAGCATGGTATGGTAGACGGTGCCTCTTTCCGTAGGACTAAGCGCTTTGTTCTCCATAAATCGCGGTCTCCGAAGCTGCAGGGATGATGTCTTCCCGGCTCCTGAAGGAACGGTAAGCTGATGAGTTGATTCACCTGCAGCAGTCGTAGCCCCTTGAATGAGATCCTGCTGCTGCATCCTATAAGCAGACGAATCCCCAGCAAGCAGGTCAACCTCGCCTAGTGAATCAGCATATTGCTGCCGTTCAGCACCTTGCCATTCCTCCCAGGGAACTGATAGCTGCTCCTGTACATCGGCCGTTCGCTTCATCTCCGTAGCCGAGGTACTGGCTGCAATCTGTCCAGCCAGCGCATACGGATAAGTCCAGGTTAGCGCTGCGAGCGTATCCGTAAGCTTGGTGTGTTCCAGTTCTTCCGACGCTATGCTCTTCCCTTGTACAGCATCCTCTTCAGTCCCGTACTTTTCAGCCCCGTGCTCTTCTGTACTATCCTCCGGTACAGCACCATGGTCTTGTTCTACTAGATCCCTTGCTTCGATGACCTGAGCGGAGCGTAACGCTCTTACTCTACTCTCGAACGCTAGGTCCACAGCCTTGTCGGCTGCTGCGTTCGTGCTATCACCCTGATCCTTGAGCAATTCATCAGAACGATGCACATGGACCCGCCAATCTCCTTGAAGCAGAGTTGGTGGAAGGAATGATGATGATGGCGCTCCATCCTCCATGCCTACCGCTTCTCTTAGCACCGCGGCAGCCGGATGACGAATTAACGCCGGACCCAGCCAATCAAGATAGCTCCTAGCAGAAGCAAGCACATAATCAGGCAGTACTGGTGAATCATGACCGCTCACACCAGACCACGCGAGCACTCGCGCGGCGAGATCACGTACTGTTCCTATCATAATCAGCTTCTCGCGCGGTCGGGTCAGAGCTACATACAGAACGCGAATTTCTTCGGCAAGCAGTTCAAGCTGCAGCCGGCGCCGAATCGCCAGATTGGCCAGTGTAGGATAGCTTACGCGTGTCTTCTCTGCTACGTATTTCGGACCGAACCCCAGTTCTTTATGCATCAGGAATGGCATGTTCAGATCCTGCCGATTGAACATCTTCGCTGTCCCTGCCACAAAGACAATCGGGAATTCCAGCCCCTTACTCTTGTGAATCGTCATAATTCGTACAGCCTGATCCGTGTCCGTCTCTGTAGCGGCAGCTCCCAGATCACCGCCATGCTCACGCAATCTGTTCAGGAAGGTGAGGAACCGGAACAGACCCCGATTTGATGTGGACTGCTCATATAGACGAGCCCGGTCATACAGTGCCTTGAGATTGCTCTGACGCTGCATGCCACCAGGAAGCCCTCCAACCCAGTCCAGATAGCCTGTCTCCTGATACAGACGCCAGATCAGCTCGCTGAGACGCCCCTGTCTTGAGGCTCGTCTCCAATCTTCGAGCTGGTGCATGAAGTGTGCAAGCCTGGAATCCTCTTGGCGTTGCTGATATTCATCCGCCTGCTGACCGACAGCAGCCTCAGCAAGGCCTAGTGTCTCAGGCGGAGACACAGCCAGCTGGACAGCATCATAGAAGGAGCCTGAAGGCTGCTGCAATCGGATGCGCGCCAATTCTTCCTCCGATAATCCCACAATCGGCGAGCGGAGCACAGCAGCCAGCGGGATATCCTGCCGTGGATTATCTATAACCTGTAGCAAGGACAATATAATCTCCACTTCAGTAGCCTTGAAATACCCCTTCGTCTGCTCGCCTGCGGCAGGAATGCCTGCTAGACGCAGCTCCTCCATGATCAGCGGAGCCCACAGTGCAGCAGAGCGAAGCAGGATAACAATGTCACCATAACGGGCAGGACGCATGGCCTTCAACGCCTTGTCATACACCGGAAGGGCAGGTGCCGTATCTCCGATCAACTCCTTGATTCTCCGCACAATTAACCTGGCCTCCAGCCGAGCTGTCTCCAGCTCTGCCAGCTCCTCCTCATCCTTCGTCTCATCGCTCTCCTCACCAGAGGAGGAAGGAACGCCCGCCCCAGAACCATACTCTGGCGAGCTCGTCCGTTCAATCAGCAGCAGCTCTGGCTCATATTTTTGCTCCAGCGACATCGGTTGTGTGACTGCCTCTTTCTGACCATTCTCTGCTTGTTCGTACTTTTCTTGCCCATTCTCATTTTCGGCTGAACGAGCTACAGCTGATGCCTCCGGGAACGAAGCCCCATGGACCAGCATGGCCCGTTCATCGTAGACAATCTCAGCGACCTCTGCACTCATAATCTGGGAGAAAATCAAATTGACCGCATCCACCACCTCACGGCGACTGCGGAAATTACGAGCCAAATCAATCAGCAGGCCCTCATTCTCCTCTAGGCCGAAGCGATGATATTTATCAAGGAACAGGCCTGGCTCCGCAAGCCGGAAGCGGTAAATGCTCTGCTTGACGTCCCCTACCATGAAGCGGTTCCCAGGTTGATCCCGCGCCAGCAGACGCACGATATCCTCCTGCACGGTATTCGTATCCTGATACTCATCCAGCAGGACTTCATCGAATAGAGCACGATACTCAAGCGCCGCATCCGAAGGCAACAGCTGCCCTGGTGTGGATTCGGGATGCCTTAGAATGTGCAAGCAATAATGCTCCAAATCATTAAAATCCACAAGTCCTCTGGACTGCTTCTCCTGGCGGAAACGCTCAGCGAATGCATGGATTACCCTCGTTAGCTCCTCCATTAAAGGTGCTGCATCGTGCAGCTCCGCCAAGAATTGCTCGGGTCTCCGACCGAATAATGAGGTCTTGAGCTCAGTCATTGTTTTTTTCGCACTATCGCGCAAAGCCTTTACACGCTCCTGTAACATTGGGTCCGTCTGGTCCTTCTTTACAGGCTTCAGCTTGCCAAAAGCAATCTCCTGAAACGCATCATACAGAGAGTCCCAAGGCTCCTGCTCCACCTGTTGCAGCAAATCTCGCACCATGTGCAGCTCTTCCTCAACCGTCATCGCGTAGGGAGCGGGTCCACCAGGCTGTACAGCCGCTTCATGAGCCTGCTCAAGCAGATTAGCTGCCCCACGCAAGGACAGAATGGCATCCTGCTGGATGCTCCTTACCCATGCGGATCTGCCGAGCTGCTCCAGATCTTCGGTACGGAATGCTGCGGCCATGCTACTTAACCAATATTCCGGCCATGGGTGGCTTCGCGAAAAGTCATACAATCGCTGCACCAAGCCATAGACAGCATCGTCGGTCCGTTCACCGCTGAACCAATCGACCATACTCCGGAAGGCACTGCCCTCCGGGTGTAATCCATACTGCTCCTCGAAGATCTCCTCCAGTAGCTCCTGGCGCATAATCTCGGTCTCATGCTCATTCATGATGCGGAAGCCAGGGTCCAGCGGGATGGATTGATAATGACGCCGAATCACTTCCATACAAAAGGAATGAAGCGTAGTGATCGAGGCTCTGCCCAGCAGAGCAAGCTGACGGCGGATATGCTCGCTATTCGAGTTCTCTTCCAGCGATCGCTCCAGCGCTTCGCGAATACGATGGCGCATCTCGGCGGCAGCGGCCTTTGTGAAGGTAGCTACCAACATGCGATCTACGCTATAACCGGATTCAGGATCGGCTATTTTGCGAATAATCCGCTCAACCAGTACAGCCGTCTTGCCTGAACCTGCCGCGGCCGCCACCAGCATGTCCTGTCCTGAACGGGAAATAGCCTCCCATTGGTCATCGCTCCATATGCTGCCTTCCGGCTTCGGTATAGACTGCTTCATCATTCGTTCCCGCCTCCTTTCTGCTCGATCATGCTCCATGCCTGCTCCTTGCCGGGTCTGCCCAGCCATTTATAGCCGTTGCTCTCCAGCGTATCGTCGAATTGACATACAGGCTTGAAGGAGCAGAAATCGCAGGCGGTCTCTTGCTGAATCCGATAGGGCTCAATACGTGTCTCCCCATTGGTCATCCTGCTCCCGATATCGCGAATATTATGCCGTACGGCGGAGAGCAGACGATCCCATTGTCCAGGACCAGCTACAGAGGAACTGCTGTAGAAGGTTCCGTCTGCTTTGACTGCTACAGGCAGAATGGAAGAATAGCCCTTGTCGAGCAGCATATCCATTTTGCGAATGACGCCCGGATCAGCCATCAGCAGGCCCTTCATTTTGAATTTCTTCAGCATCTCCTGCTGTGCCTGATCCTCACGCAGCCCATTCGCTGCCTGCAAGAGCGGATTATGCACATGGAAGTATAATGTGCCCGCAGGATAAGCAGGCTCTCCGAGCCACTGCTCGGCGTGCGTCAGCAGCACATCGAGATAGGTCAGCATCTGCAACGATAGGCCGTAATACACTTCATGAAGACGAAGGTCTTTTTGGCTTGATTTGTAATCAATCACTCGCAGCAGGAGACCCTCTTCTCCTTCAGCCACATCGACCCGGTCAATACGTCCAATTACTTCCATTACGACCCCGTTGTCGAGCTCGAAGCGCAAGGGAGGGATCTCCTTCCCCGGGCCGAAATCCAGCTCTAGTCCCAACGGCTCGAAGCTTCCTTGCCGGGCATGCTCACCCAGAATGACGGAAGCACGACTTACAATATCCTTTAGCTTGCGGAAGATATAGCCGTACCGCTTGGAGCTGAGCAGGATTTCGCCCTGCAGACGGGGAGCCAGCTGGTCCACCGTATTCTCCGCCTCTTGTCTGCATTCCTCAGCACTCAGGCTCCCCCAGCTCTGATTACGCTCCTTCAGGCTTGTAGCCATCATGCCAAGGGCGGTATGGAAGAGCTGCCCGATATCTGGTGCCTTCAGGCGATATACCTGTCTCTCCTTCAGCTTAAGACCGTGCGAGGCAAAGTGCGAGAACGGACAGGCGACGAACCGTTCCATGCGTGAGACGCTAGTTCGTAACGTATTACCATACAGTTGCCGACTCGTATCCTCAAGCAGGGTGATCGTGTGGTTCGCATAGAACAACGAGCTGAGCAACTGTCGTAGGCGTGAATAATAAGGCCCGTCCGAAGGAGATGACGCGAACCAATTGTATATCGACCACCATGGATCCGCGATGGATTCTCCCCGCATCCACTGACGTAGCTGCATAACAAGCTGAGGTAATGCATCAGCCGGATGTGCCGCATATATGGCCTGCAATGCCCATTCGCTGCCAGGCAACGGTTGGGGAGCCAACGGCTGCTCTCTCAGACTACGGAACATGCTCCGCAGCTGCCTGATATATTCAGAGGGCAGCAATGGCTTGCCTTCATCATCAGCTACAGGGTAGCTAAGCCAGAGTCCTCTCCCAGCAGCTGTCATCGCCGTGTAGGCCAGGAACCGCTCATCCAGCAAACGCCGATTCACCTCGGGAGCCAGCTGCAGACCCAGCTGCGACAGGCGTGCCCTTTCCTGCTCGGACAATACTCCATCTTCCTGCGGAACGGCAGGCATAATCCCTTCGTTCATCCCCAGCAGAAAAACATGCTGAATATGATTCACTCTGGATCGGTCCATACTTCCTAAAATGACCTGATCAAGTGCAGGCGGAATTAAGGCCAATCGGTATTCAGCCAAGCCAGTCTCTAATATGGACGCGAACAGCTCCTTATCCCACTGCTCGTCCCCCATCATCTGGACTACCTGATCCAGCAGCTCCAGAGCAGCATCCCAGATCTGACGGTGCTCCCGAGCCGCCTCAGGGTCCCCTTCCACTTCGGCCTGCTGAATCAGCAGATCCAGCTTCTGCCCAACCTCGGCTTCCTCCAATAGCAGATACAGCGCCTCACATTGTGCAAGTACACTTTTTGCCCGTTTCATCCGCTGTTCAAAAGCATGTAGCGGGGTCACAATGGCCTGTCGGCATAGCTCCATCCGCTCTAAGAGCTCATCTTTATGACGGCTTCGCTCCTGCTCCTCCATGTCCAACGACAGGCTCGGAACCGACTTCCACGGCTTGCCATCCGTCCAGCGTGAACCGTGAATGCCGCAGGCTAGGACATAATTCTCAAGCTCATCCATTAGAGCCCGATTCACCGGGCCATCAGATGGCAGCAGCAGCTCTGTCTTGATTGCACGGAAAACATCCTCATAGCGCCAACCACGCCGCACGATATCCAGCGAAGCCCGCACCAACTCTACGAGGGGATGATGCAATATTCCTCTCTTCTCATCGACGAACACCGGAACCTCATATTTAGCAAACAGCGGCTGTGCCAGATGCTCATAATCGGCAGGGTTCCGCACAAGAATAGCCATATCCTTATATCTGACGCCATGCTCACGAGCCAGACGCCTCATTTCCCGAATCGCGCCCTCCAGCTCTGTACGTCGGTCAGAGGCAGCATACAGCCGAATATCCTCTACCGGGTCTGTAAATGACCGTGCTCTTGGCTGCTCAAAGGCTGCTTCGAGACGCATCAGCCCTGAGCCAGGCAGATAGCGGGGTGGAACCTCAGGACGCAGCACTTCCGTATGCTGTTCAATGCCCAGTTCCTCTGCTATCCCTCTCAGCTTGGTGTACGTCACAGCCGTAGGGTGGAACATGTCCAGCTCATGCGGAGCACGACCTGTCGCATAAGTAGGGTCCAACGTCAAGGAGACTGTTAATTCATCTGCTACAATCATTAGTTCACGAATGACCTGGTACTCCAGTGGAGTAAAGGTACGATGTCCATCCAGCCAGATGCGGGCACCTTTTAGCCACTGTGAATGCTGGATCTGTCCAGCCAGCCGCAGGAGCGTGTCCTCACCGTCGAGATACAGTGGAGCCATCTCCTGCTCGAACTCACGATAGATCAAAGCGACGTCCTGAAGCTTATCGCCCAGAATCGGCATATCCTTCATCGCCCCGACACGCCCCAATTGATCCGTCAGCGATTCACCTTCTGCACTGTATTGCTTGTGCTCAGTGAAGAGACGGTTCAATCGATCCACGAAGCCGAGCTGGTCTCCTGAATCACGGAAGACACGCAGCTCTTCCTTGTGTCTGCGTAATATTTTATATAAAAGCATCTTCTTGCCCTCTTCGCTTACCGAAGCAATGGCTGAGCCACCTGTCTCCTGAAGCACCCGATGTGCAAGTCTCCGAAAGCCGAGTACCTGAGCGCGCACGCTACCCTGTACGCTACCACCGGATAACAGTTCATACTCCGTATGGAAGGTTATCTGCTCCGGTACTAGCAGAATAAGCGGAGAGCCGACAGGACTATCCTGCAGCTGCGCATCTATTTCGCGGTGAACCCGAGTACTCTTCCCGGTCCCGGCACGTCCTATCATCAAACGGATCATGCTCCTGTACCTCCTAGCCATTTACATCTTGATCACTATATTCAGACGGGTTGTTCGTCCCTACCCAAGTATCAACCATGTGCACAGTATAGCACAATACGCCCGAAACAAAGAACATACGTTTGTCACAGCTCCATGACCAGCCTAAGTGCCAATACGGAAAAGCCCATGCAACCATGCATGAGCCTCTCCAGCTTTAACCAATTAAACATATTACTTTGCAGGCGGCAGACTATCTCTCAGGCCTCTGCGGATTAGATTAGCCGAAGGCGGCTGCAGTCCTAACTCCCGTGACCAGACAGAGAGCTGCCCTATGTGGTGTATCTCATGGGCAACAATGTGGCGCATAATCTCTCCCCACATATGCTCTTCTACACTACCATCATGACGACGGTTAACGAATACTTTGTGCTCGAGGCTATCGTGCCATTGCTCCACGAACGAAGAGACATCCTGATGGTATCTGGCATCAAGAGCCCTTACCTTAGCCAACGTGCTATATCCCTCGAAGTCTTCCTCAGTGTCAGGCTTGTCCTCCATGACTCTGATCCAGCTCCACTCTACATCCACGATATGGAAGAGCGTCTTCAGAATCCCTCCCACTCCGCCTGTCCGAGGTCTGAGCAACTCTTCCTCATCTAGTGCTTCACACCAACGATACCATTCCTTGCGCACCTGCCAATTGTATAAAAACCACGTCTTCATGCACTCTCAACCTCCTGCTTCTCTGAGATAAACAGTACATCTGAGGTCAATCCGCTCCGATAGCTAACAAAAGCTACAGAAGGTGCTTGCTGCGAACCTCGAAGATCGCAAATTTCAAATAATGACCTTCTTCAACACCCAGAATCTGGGGATGGTCCTTACCTGCCGCACGCCATTCGACCAATCTCAGAATTTTACCTGCATCCTCTGCCGCTTCCTTGATCGTACTCAGAAAGAGGTCAGGTCTCATGTGGAAAGAACAGCTGGCTGTCACCAGATATCCGCCCTCATTCACAAGCTTCATCCCGTGCAGGTTAATGTCCTTATAGCCGCGACAAGCGCCTTTGACGGCATTGCGTGTCTTCGCAAAGGCAGGCGGATCCAGAATCACCACGTCAAAGGTCTTGCCGCCTCCTGCGGTAAGTGGCTTGGACGTATCGACCTTCTGACCGCTTGCGCGCGCTGCACGTTCCTCGGTACCTTTCACTTGATCGCGCAGATACTGGAATGCATCCTCCACGACGAACTCGACTCTGTCCTCAAAGCCATTCAGCCGTACATTTTCCCGTGCACTCTCGATCGCATGCTCAGATATATCGAGGCAGGTTACCTTCTTCGCACCATGCTGACAAGCATTTAACGTAAAGCTTCCAGTATGTGAAAAGCACTCCAGTACGGTTGCTCCATCCCAATAAGGAAATTCCACACGCTTGCCACTCTTGTTCATCGGATGCTTCACAAGATGACCGTTCTCCTCCACATCCTGCAATGTAATGCCGCTTCTTGCTCCCCAGCCTGTCATCAATGGTGCGATGGCTGCACGATTCTCTCGCTGATCGAAGAAATATCCGGTCTTCTGGCCTTCCACGATGTCTACTTTGATCTTCAGGCCATTCTCTGTCACGGTCACATAGCGGGGGCAGTCGCCTAACAGCGGACCCTTCAACTGCTCAAGTCCCTCCAGCTCCCGGATAGACACATCACTGCGCTCATAGATGGCGGTCGGCTGTACGACCTCTGCCAGCGCATCCCGAATCTCATCCCGACGCTGGTCCATGCCTAGGGTCAACAGCTGCACCACCAGCACATCCCCAAAGCGGTCCACGATCAACCCAGGTAGGAAGTCCGCTTCGCCATATACCAGACGATAGGCATCTCCATCCTTCAGGAAGCGTTCACGATGCTGTAGGCACTCTTGAAATCTACGTACAAAAAAGGCTGTATCCATCGCCTCCAATGGCTGATAGGACACTACGCGGACTGTGATCTGGGATGCCGGATTATAATAGCCTGCAGCCAGAAAGCGCCCCTGATGGTTCATTACACTCACGAGCTCGCCAGGGGACGGATTCCCGTCGACAGAGGCAATTTCATTTTTAAAAATCCATGGATGAGCTTGTTCCAGCCGTTTCTTGCGACTGCGCTCTAATATTACGGAAGGCAAATGTGTTTCGCTCCTTTTTTACAAATACCAGACTAATTAACTTATTCATTATAGCTTAATTGCAGACAGGCATCTACTTTTCGCTTGCTGCGGCATATCATTCCATCTGCTTTTGGCTTGCTCATCTGGAGGGTACAGTGATGGGCAAGCAGGGCTTGTCATGTCTTCGTCCGCTGCCTCATATATGTAGTATGAAAAACATCTATCGGCATGTGACCAGGCTGAATCCTCGTCAACAGAATCGGGAAGGAGTGGACACGCTTGTTCTATCAGATCATCATGCCACTGGGCTGGGGGCTATTCGTGTTCCTTGCGGGAATGAAAATCATGGAGGCAGGGCTGCGAAAGCTTGCTGGTCCCATGCTCCAACGAGGGCTCCAGCATGCCACAGCTTCCCCCTTGCGAGGGTTGCTGGTCAGCACAGGAATAACCGCCCTACTGCAGAGCAGTAGCGCCGTGACCGTCATCACCATAGGAATGGTCAACGCCGGCTTGCTGACCTATGGTCGTACACTTGGCATTATATTAGGCACCAATATTGGCACGTGTCTCACAACAGAGTTGATGGGATTGCAGCTGGGAGCGATTGCTTTGCCCTTGCTGGCGTTATCTTTCATAGGCTGGATACTGGCTGTCATATGGTACGAGCATACTGGCAGAGGCTTTGGCTTACAGTTTGTTAGTCTCGCCTTCGCAGGCTTTGCCCTCATCATGACAGGCATCCGCATCATGCAGGCCATCGGGCCCTGGGTTGAGGAAGCAGGTATGTTCCAGTGGTTCCTGACACATGCAACCCAGAACATGTGGTGGGCATTTATTGCAGGAGCTTGTCTGACTGCCATTATGCACAGCGGGGTTGCCGTTATTGGCATTGCCATGAGCCTGGCAGCAACAGGAGCACTACCACTGGATGTAGCCATAGCAATCGTCATTGGCTCGAATGTAGGCACCTGCGTTACAGCGTGGATGGCTTCATTCGGAGGCACTACCTCCGGCAAATTCGTAGCTTGGACCCACATTCTGCTGAATGTTGTCGGAGCGCTGATCTTCATGCCCTTAATACCATGGCTGCAAGGGGCAGCAACCCTGATCTCCAGCGAGGCGGGAGCGCAGGTAGCCCATGCACAGACCTTGTTCAATCTGATCAGCTCGTTGCTGGCTCTCCCCTTATGCTATCTTCCGATATGGGCTTCACTGGACCGAGCTGGCGGGCCGAAGGATACACTACCTGTGATCAGATCGTAGTCCATGTAGTCGTGAACATCATCAAGATCATGCCCGATCTTTGATGATCGGCTAGGACTCTTGCAATTGCCCTGACTCCCGGCGCCGCCAACTCATGAATACCAAGGACAATGCAATGAATGTGAGGATCATCCCAAGCACTCGGAATCCTTGGAAGCTGAAGTTACTCCCCATTACGCTGCCAATCAATAATGAAGAGAGAATGGTACCCAGATATCTTGATGTATTAAATATTCCAGATGCTACCCCTATAACTTCTTTTGGAGAGCTATTGAACAAGGCCGCTTGCATACCAACACTGTTCAACCCGTTACTAATACCGAACGCAGCTAAAGCCACACATACACTGATAACCGGAGAAGTTTCATTCAATGTGACTATCCATATTGAACCAAATGTCATCAGTATGCCGGACACGAGCAACGCTGGTCGAGGTCCTGCTTTATCAATCCAACGTCCTGCCATTGGAGAGGTAACGAGTGAACACAAGCCTAAGCTTAGCATGAGAATGCCTGTATGGAACTCGCTGACATGGCGTACCATTTGTAGGTAGGAAGGAAGTCCGAAAAAAAGCGAGTAAAAAAGTGCATTCACAAGAAGGAATTCGACATTCACCCAAGTCATCGCAGGATATTTAGCAAATGTACGCAAAGGAATAAAAGGTGACTTCGCCTTGAGCTCATGCCGTACAAAAACTCCCAGTACAACGAAGCCCATCAGCGTGACACTAACATTACTTAACGAAATTTGAGCAGAAGATTTGGCTGACAGCAATCCAACAAGCAAGGCAATCAGCCCTACCGTGAACAATAGAATCCCTTTCACATCCATCCATTGAGACCATTCACGAAAGGACATGTTACGTGCAGCGGATGATGCTGACAGTTCGTCCTTTGGAATATGGCTCCAAGCCAATAGAAAGCTTGTCACTACGAACGGAATATTAACGAAAAATATGGCAGGCCAACTCCACCAGTGAATGATGATCCCGCCTATAAAAGGTCCGATTGCTGCCGCTCCAGAGAGGAATATGGACAACACTGACAGCGCAGTCGCTTGTTTCTCCGTAATGTGAATTCGCACGAGGGCCATTCCGACCGCAACCATCATGCTTGTGCCAATGGCTTGCACTATGCGGAACACGATAAGCCATCCAAAATTCGGCGATATGGGAGCTAATAAAGATGCAACGAAGGATACAACAAGTCCAGTAAGAAATATCCTCCTCCGACCCAATAAATCACTGGCTTTTCCCATGATTGGTTGAGCTACTGCGCTTGCTATGTAGAAAGAAAAAATAATCCAAGAAACTACTGTAAATCCAAGATGGAACTCGTTTTGTATCCTTGCAATAGCAACCGAGACCATAGAAGAATTTAAGGGGTTCAGTAGTACCCCCAGTCCAACGGAAATCATCAACCACCTGCTGCGATCACTCATTTTGCTCCCTCCAATATCTTATTCATCTCATCTTACTTGAGATTCATTATTCATTCCAAAGCATTTTATGTTATGATTTCATTGATTTGAAGGAATGAATGGAGGGTGCGAAATGGAACTTCTTCAACTGCAATATTTTATCGCAGTAGCTCGTCTGGAGCATATGACTGAAGCTGCACGCAGTCTGCACGTTACTCAGTCATCATTAAGCAAAACGATTCAACGATTGGAGGAGGATCTGGGCGTCCCTTTATTCGATCGAATAGGGAGAAAGTTGCGATTAAATGAGTTCGGTAGCAGGTTCCTTCTCCGTGCAGAAAGAGCGTTGTTTGAATTGCAACAGGGTAAGCAGGAGATTAGCGATTTGTCCAGCCCAGAACATGGCACACTGGAATTGGCGGTGACCACCGCAAGCAGGTTACCCCATATTCTGCGAGAGTTTCGGAAAAAGCGGCCCCATATCCAATTTCATGTTCAGATGCTGACTACACAGGAGATGGTTACACGCCTTCATAGAGGAGAGGTCGATTTCTGCTTAGCCTCACCTCCTATACAAGGAGAAGACATTGAATGTCAAATCGTGTTCATCGACCCTATCGTTGTGGCTGTTCCAAAGAGCCATCGGCTGGCAGAACGAAGCAGTGTATCCTTGAGTGAGTTAAGCGATGAATCGTTTGTTGGTGTTAAGAGAGGTTACGGTACTCGCGATCTGGTAGATTCCATATGCGAATCGGTTGGATTTTTACCTAAATATGTGTATGAGGGGGACGAACCTGCAAGGCTAAGTTCTCTTGTAGAAGCAGAAATTGGCATAGCCTTTATACCAAGCACGGCTAGGAATTCATGGGAGCACATCAAATATCTCAGTGTAGAGAATCAGGAATTGGTACGGGAGATCGCTTTGTTATGGCACAAGAGTCGATACATTTCGCGGGCTGCTCACGAATTCCATGAGGTAGTTGTAGATTATTTTGAGAAGATATCCAAACAGACAAGTGGAGAAATACAGTAGATTAAGCACCCTTGATCTACTGTATTTCTAATGTGACTCTTAATCAGAATACATGAATATCCAATTGAGCCAATGCTTTTTGTAAAATGATATCGTTATTATCATAGCCGCCGCTCCGCTGCAGGGACCAAGCCTTCTCGGGGCTATACCAGTCTACGCCTTTAATCTCCTCAACCTGCGCCTGCAGCTCACCGCTCAGCGCCTCCACGAGATAATAATGCACTTCTTTATCGACTTGTCCATAATCAGGATGCTCATACGTATAAGCAATCATATCTACCTGATTAATAATCTTCCCGGTAACACCCGTCTCCTCCAGAATTTCGCGAAGAGCAGTCTCCTCTATAGTCTCTCCAGCCTCCATTTTCCCCTTGGCCAAAGACATTTTACCATAGCGATCAGTAATCAGTTGAATCTCAAGCCGACCCTCTACATGACGATAAACCACACCACCGGCGGATATTTCCTTCTTTGCTGCTGTCATATCATGCCCTCCTTGTGCAACAAGGATTTCATCCTCCAGTGGAAGACAAAATCCTTGTCCGTTATTGTTGTTAAGCGATACAACCCTTTACAAAGCTGCCGCACGCAGGCTGCTGTCCAAGACACGAACGAGCTTGCCTTTACTTTCGTTGACTCCAGCTTCTGTGAGCAGAACCTGACATACCTGACCATTCATCTCAGTAGAGCCCTCGAACACGATATCAATGTAATTATCACTATAGCCGTGTACATGGCCACTATTCTTCAAGCCCTTCGGTTCGCCCTCAGGAATGACCTCCAGCACTTGGCCTACGAATTTTTGGGCATAAGCCAGCTGCATTTGCTCTGACAGCTCAATCAGTTCATGCACACGAGCATTCTTGATGTCCTCGTCAACCTGATCTTCCATACGAGCCGCAGGGGTGCCTGTACGCTTCGAATATGGGAAGACATGCATTTCAGAGAAACCAATCTTCTTCATTAAGTTATAGCCATTCCGGAACATTTCCTCAGTCTCGCCCGGGAAGCCTACAATGACATCCGTCGTGATCGCTACGTCAGGCATCGCCTTATGGATCATTACCATCTTGTTGTAGAACTCCTCTGTCGTATATTTACGACGCATCCGCTTCAACACCGTATCATCTCCGGCTTGCAGCGGAATATGGAAGTGACGTACTAGCTTACGTGAACGCTTCAGGACGTCCAACATTTTCTCGTCAATCTGGCTAGCTTCAATCGAACTGATCCGAATGCGCTCAAGTCCATCCACCTGTTCCAGATCCCACAGCAGATCAGATAGATCGTAGTTCTCCAGATCATCTCCGTAGCCACCAGTGTGAATGCCTGTAAGCACAATCTCCTTATAGCCAGCTTCTACAAGCTGATGAGCCTGGGTAATGATGCTCTTGGCATCCCGGCTGCGGGACAACCCGCGCGACCAAGGAATAATGCAGAATGTGCAGAAGTTGTTACAACCATCCTGAATTTTCAAGAAGGCACGCGTACGATCCGCGAAATCCGGCACATCCATTTCTTCGAAGACACGAGTCTTCATAATGTTGCGTACCGCATTTACTGGCTGGCGGGATTCCTGAATCTGCTTTACATAGGGCAAAATCTTATCTCGGTCCTGTGTACCCACGACGAGATCAACGCCTGGGATATCCAGAATCTCGGCTGGCGAGGTCTGGGCGTAGCACCCTGTTACCGCTACGATCGCATCCGGGTTACGGCGAATGGCACGACGAATGATCTGCCGACTCTTCTTGTCGCCGGTATTGGTTACAGTACAGGTGTTAATCAGATAGACATCAGCCGTCTGCTCATCGAAATCAACCTGATCATATCCTTCCTGCTTGAACAACTGCCATATCGCTTCTGTATCATAAAAGTTGACCTTACAGCCCAATGTATAAAATGCCACGGCCGGCATGTCAAATCCCTCCCATTTCTCCTGATTCATAAAGTATACAAGCAAGTGCAGTCATCCCTGCCGTCTCAGCGCGCAAAATGCGCCGTCCTAGCCCTGTCGATTGAGCACCTGCCGTCTCTGCTTCTACGCTCTCCTGCTCTGTAAATCCGCCTTCCGGCCCGATCACGAGCAAAATACGCGGAGCCGGAGCACCGTTATCCCTACCCTGCATGAAGGGAGCGATCACGTCACGCAGTTGGCGTCCGCTTTCTTTTTCATAACAATAGCATACCAGATCATACCCCGTAAAAGAGGCCAGTAATTGCTTCCATGAGAGCGGTGCCGTCAGCTCCGGGATCCGATTACGGTGACTCTGCTCTGCTGCTTCCTTGGCAATCTTGCGCCAACGCTCCAGACGCTTCGCTTCCTTCTTCCCGTCATACTGCACAACTGTCCGATCAGACAGAAACGGAACAAAGGCATAGGCCCCTAGCTCCGTGCATTTCTGAATGACGAGCTCCATCTTGTCACCTTTCGGCAGACTTTGTGCCACTGTAACCTGTACCTGCGGCTCGGATGTCATATCCAGCTTCTCTATAATTACGGCGGCCACACGTTCTGCCCCGATCTCCTCAATCTCTACTAGAGCTTCACGTGATATCCCGTCACTAACAATAAATTGATGTCCAGGCCTGCTCCGCATCACTCTGGCGATATGACGAGCGTCCTCACCTTCCACAACGACGCTATCCTCCAAAAAGTGTCCCGGAGGGATGAAATAACGCTGCATTGCTCGTGCCTCCCTACCTGCTTCAGTCACGTCCATTACGATGCTTCCAAAAATATATCATACAACTTTTGCGGATGAATGACCAGTATTTCGGATCATTTGGCGCTCGAGCCCAACAAAAAAAGGGAGCTACTAGGCTCCCCCCATCCCAAACAGCATGAAGGCAAATCTGAAAAACTGATTGGCAATCACGTTAATCATGGAATACAGTGGTTCAATCGTAAAGGCGCGCACAGGCGGCAGCACCAAAATTAGCAGAAAAATAAAAATGGAGTATTGCTCGAACTGCTGCAATCGGCGACGCAGCGGCCCAGGAGCCACATCTTCCAGAATCCGATAGCCATCCAGTGGTGGCAGTGGAATCAGATTGAACAAGAACAGAAGGATATTCAGCGTCACCATATAATTCACAAAAATGCGGATCGCCTCAAAGGCATTCGGATTAGCTTCACTAATCGTCGACCATAGCCCGGTGGCTGCAAGTCCTACATAGAGCAGTGTAGTCACAAAGGCCAGTAGCAGGTTACTTAACGGTCCGGCAGCGGAGACTACGATCCCCATGAGCCGGGGATTACTGAAATTATCACGATTAACCGGGACAGGCTTCGCCCAGCCAAAGCCGGCAATAACGAGCAGCAGCGTCCCAAGTACGTCCAGATGCACTGCCGGATTAAGCGATACCCGCCCCAGGAGGCGAGCCGTCGGGTCTCCGAATTTATTCGCAAAATAAGCATGCGAGAATTCATGGATCGTAAAGGCAAACATGAGTGTCAGGAGCACGAACGGTAATTCGGTCAGTGAGAATCTGAATATGGAATTCAAGAAATCCATGGATTACCCCTTTCTCGCTACGAACGCAATCCAATCCTCGTCCCGGTGCTTATCCTCGATACGGAAGCCAGCTGCAACCAGCGCTTCCTCCACGACCTGCTCCTTGTTCTTCCAGATCCCTGAAGCAATGTATACACCGCCTGGAACTAGCGCTTGGTACACGTCGTCAATGAATAGCAGAATGATCTCAGCCAAAATATTCGCGACGACAACCTGAACCGGAAGCTTGACGCCAAGCGATGGATCCTGAGCATCCAGGACAGACAGCAGGTCACTTTCCTTGACAGTAATCTGCTTCTCCAGTCCATTCAGACTAGTATTCGCCAGTGCACTAGACACTGCTACGGGATCCAGATCTAGGGCCAATATATGCTTGGCACCCAGCTTCACTGCTCCGATGGATAGAATACCTGAACCTGTACCAACATCAATGACCTCTTCCCCACCCTTGATGACCGACTCCAGAGTGCGTAGGCACAGGGATGTGGTAGGATGCGTCCCCGTTCCGAAGGCCATACCCGGGTCCAGCTCAATAATCTGTTCATTGCTGCCAGTTGGCTCGTAATCTTCCCATGTTGGCTTAATCGTCAGGCGCTCTGATACTCGCTGTGGCTTGAAATACTGCTTCCAGGCGTCAGCCCAGTCATCCTCATTCACGGTCTGTTGCTCAAAGCGATACGACCCGGGATCAATATCGAATGTTCTGAGTTGCTCAATTCGAGGTACGAGCTCGCCCTGAATATCATTCAGATTCGTCTCTTCGGCGAAGTAGCCTTTAATAACGGCTTGCCCCTCGGGAATATCGTTCAGCGGTCTTTCGTACCACTGTCCGAAGGAGGTGTCACGCTCTTTGTTCAGCGTCCCTGATTCCTCAATGGATACCCCTCCGGCTCCAGCTTCATGCAAAAAGTTGGAGATCATCTCCACCGCTTCTTCCGTAGTATGTATGGTTAATTCATGCCATAACATGTATTTCTACTCCTCCTCATTTAACAAGCATCCATAGTATTGTACTATACTTGCTGTCTCCAGCACAAAAAAAGAGAGAACCGCCGGATTATGCAGCTCTCTCTAGACTTACACCTCAGCTTCCGTTCGAGCCCTCGTTACCGCATTTTAGAGATCGCTTAGCTCAGGTTTGTTCATGATGCGATCCTGTCTACGGTCTGCCGCCTCACTACGACGAAGTGCTTCGACATCATCATGATCAGCCAGCTCTGCCGAGAATTCTACGTCCTCATTCTTAACGGACTGTAGTTTTTTCAGTTTATCAGTCTTGGTTAATACCCTGTCATGACGTTTATTTCTGGACATGAAGCAGCCTCCTGTCGAGATGGAATGTTAATTTTCCTAGATTAGTCTTCCTAGCTTACTTTTCCTAGATCATGCCTCCGGCTTGCTCAACGATCTGCAGTGCCTGGTGATGAATGGATTCATCGACGACTGCCGTAAGCAAAATATCCTTACCTGTCGGCCCTCCCTGACCACCGTCACTCATACCGCTGGCCGAAACATCGGCTGCCGCTAGAATAGATGAGGAGCGTCCGTAAAAATCGGCGCCTGATGTCAATGAAGACAGACTGCTCACTTGCCCGGAAAAGACAGGAATCCCTGAACTCATGCCTGCGCCTGGATAACGGCTGAACCGATCAATGGACATATCCACGACCCGCAGTGCCCTCAGCTTGTTAGCCGCCTCCTGCGCCTGTTCGGGTGTATTGAAGTATGCTAGAATATTTTTCTCGCCCACATGCCATCCCTCATTCCTCATATTAGGTGATTCCGCATGACAAACGTCTGTCGACGTACATTCAAGAAAACCAGATCGCATTTTTACGGAAGTTTTTCTTGCGATATCAGGGTGCCGAGGCTCCGAAGTATATATTGACTGATATCTTCAAAAAAATTCGCACTCCCTAATAGATAGGATGTGCAAAAAATTAAAATTTATTTGAGTGGCCCCATGAGCAGACTCTTATTTCCAATTCAAAAAAAGAGCCTCTCTGCAGGATGACTGCAAAGAGGCTCTCGATTAGATTCACCCTAATATAATCCGCAGCTTATGGAGTCGCAGAAAAATTCATGCGATCCATGTTGCCGACATACATCAGACTTGATGTGGTTGAACCCTTGAATACAACACAAATCGTTTGCACACCTTTAAGCGGTTGATCCAGCTTGAGGCTGGCGGTCTTGTACGTTCCCCAGCCGCTACCGGTATTCGGCAGCGGCACTGTACCGACCAGTTCCCCGTTCTGATCGTTCAGCCGGATTTCTGCCACCGCATTCGCTGGAGCCTTTTGGGAAGGTGCATCATACACGATCTTAATATTATTCTTCCCTTGGGTCCCGAAATCAACATCGTTAAAGGTCATCCATGCACCGTCAAACGTGTTGGCGACCACCGTTCCTCCGTTATTGCTTTCCGTTTTCAGTGGATTGTTATTAAACGTGTTGACCGCTGAAGTCCATGTGCTGCGATTCTCAAATTCCACAGTCACATCTGGTTGCGGCACAACAGGTGCTTGGTCTAAATAGAAGCTGGCGTTGTCAAAATTACCGATATATTTATACGTCGAATCAGTTGTGCCTGTGAATACGAGATAGACATCCTGCATGCCAGTAATGGTCTGTGTAAGGCTACCTGTCACCTTAGCGTAAGCGCCCCAGCCACTGGAGGTTGGAGGCGTGGCAATCGTGCCGACCAAGGTGCCGTTTACGCCGCCAAGACGGATCTCAACCGCTGCGTTGGCGGCGGTGTTGCCAGTGTTGCCTGCGTATTCGATGGAGAACTGATTCACTCCCGTTGTGCCGAAGTCCATGTTGAGATAAGCGAGCCAGGCGCCATTAAATGTATTCGCAACCTGTTGTCCGCTCTTGCCTGCTTCCGTTTTCAGCGGGCCGTTGTTCGCCGGATTCGCATCCGTGGACCATTGATCATAGGTTTCCAGTTCAAGACGGGCATAATCGCTTCTGATCTTGACATGGTCCAGCGTGAACCGATCGAAATTACCCATGTAAAGGCGGCTGCTGTCGGTGCTGCCTTTCATAACAAGATACAGATCTTGTATCCCGGTTATGGTCTTATCCAGGTTCGCCTCGGCTGTCTTGTACGTTCCCCAGCCGCTGCCGGTATTCGGCAGCTTGACCGTGCCTGCAAGCTCGCCATTGACCCCGCCAATTCTCACTTCAAGAATGCCGTCTGCCGGTGTTCTTGACGTTGGAGCATCATACTCAACGGTAATATGATTGACTCCTTCGGCTCCAAAATCAACATCCTCATAGCTTATCCATGCGCCGGTAAAGGTATTAGCTACCACCGTGCCGCCGTTGCCGGATTCCGTTTTCAGCGGATTGTTGTTAAAGGTGTTAACCTCCGGTGACCAAGCGCTGCGGTCTTCGAACTCAATTACGCCGCCACTGCCGGATTGCTCCCCGTCCTCCGGTATTTCAACGATTGGAGATTCTTCTTCCTTCACCGGAAGCGGAAGAGGTTCAATTTCCTCATCTTCCCCTGGTGTTCCTGGATTTGGTTCTGGTTCTGGTTCTGGTTCCGGATCAGGAGTCGGGGTCGGCACTGGCTCGGCCTGGGACACGATCGGCTCGGCTAGCCACAATGAATCATACACATTGCCGTTGTACTCATCCACCAGGTAGATATTCATTTGATAATTGCTTGTATTCACGTTAAAGGTCTGCGAAAGCTGGAAGCTTCCCGTCTCGACAGGCACTGCATTGGATACCCAGGCCTGTTCATTGCCGTTCATTAATTGGAACACAGCTACCGCTGAATCAACATACTGACCTTTTAATGTTCCGCTGACATCCACAACCATATTGCCTTTACGATCCACATCCGCCTGTAGATCAAATACATCCCACAGAATGTCCGACGTATAAGGCTTATCCGACTTCAGCACCTCGCCGGTCGCACGTCCCTGGCTTTCATCCTTCTTGACTCTGATCTGAATTACTCCAGCCTCGTACTCTGCCGGGCCGACGATCTGCGGATTGAAGGTGACAGTCTGCCAATGCACACCGCCATCTGTAGTAAATTCATAATCTACTGGCTGATCATAGCCAAGAACATTCGTCCAGCCAAACGTGTTGGCTGCATCATCCACGACCGGATTGGTCGGAGCGGCAGGCTTCGCCATCTGCTTGACGGCTGCTAGACTGAATTCAAAGGCGATGTCTGAGCTTGTGGCATTGACCTGATGAACCTCCGCTGTGAGCACGTTGGTGCCTTCAACCAGATAAGACGGATCAATCATAAAGCTAATGATATTCCGCTCGTCACCCACCGTAGCATTCGCATAGGTACCGTAGTCCACATTCCCTTGCGGCATGTTGCTACGAATGACTTCATGGCCGTTCAGGTACACAATGGCTCCGTCATCACGAATCAGGCCAGCCTCCAATTGCGTGATATCCTGTAGATCTGTAACTTCAAACGTTTTGCGGAAATAGGTGGTTGGATACTTGTTGTTCCCATCCGTGCCATAGCTAACCACTGTATTCGCAAACCCTTTGTTGTCATATCCGAGCACCGCACGTCCTGTAGCCCAGGCGCTGTCGTCATAATTCTGCGTTGTCCATCCTCCGCCGGCATATTGGCCTTTGTCAAAATACTTCCATTCCGACTTTTCTGCAATCAGCTCCTGACGGATCAGATTATTATCAATCTCTGTCGAATAATTCGTTGCTGGGGGCATCGCTGCCTTAGAAGCTCCCCAGGATGTATTTGGCACGGAGCCCATCGTAAATTCGAGGGTGCCGCCTTTCATGATATCCTCATAGCGAATCCAGGCTTGGTCGAAATTCGAGCCGTTCAGCTCGGCGTTCTGGATAAAGCGGTTGTCACTCGAAACGTTATTTGCCATGATCGTAAAGGTCTTGCCGCCTTCCAGGTGCAGCTTCACTTCCGAGAAGATCGGCGATCCGATCAGGAACATCGCTTCACCCGGATTTCCCGGGTAAATGCCCAAGGCACTGTACACGTACCAGGAAGCCATAGCACCTGCGTCATCGTCCATCGACGGCAGATACCCTTCTGGATCATCGCGGTAGATCCGCGACTTGATCGGGTACGAATAGCGACCGTGGTTATGATAATTCTGCGTGACAACCTCTGTTGTATACTCCCTTGCATAATATTGCGTCAAATACGGCATGCGCAAGTAGTTAAACAGGTAAGGAGCATCAAGAGGGGCAGTTTCATTGACTGCCATATATTCATTGATTTCGAAGAAATGCAGCAGTTCGCTCGCCATTTCCCGAACACCGCCCATCAGATCAGCCAGTCCGGCAATATCCTGCATTACGAACCAGCGGTACTGCCACAGATTGCCTTGATAAGCGTACTTATCCACCTGCGTAATATCCGATGCTGCTACATTACGGCCATTTGGTGTGAAGAAGCCGCGTTTTTCGCCCTTTTCGTCCACCTGCTCCGGATTCCACAGCTTTTTATAGGACAAGGCAATGTCCTTGTACTTCGCATACGTATCCTTGTCGCCGAGGCTTTCGGCGAGCTTCATCGGAAAATACGCGCTGTAGGCTCGTTCCAGCTTGCCGGAAATATCATTGTCGCTGTACACATAATGGTCAGTATCGACAGCCATGCCGTCCAGCGCCGTGTACGCATCAAAATCATCAAAGCCTTTAGCGTAAGCATCCAGAATGACGGCACCGTTAAACTCATTTCTCACCGTCGGGCTCGGCCAATAGCCGTCACCATATTGGGTGTAAGAGCCTCTCGTTTTATAGAGATCAACCAGCGATTTTACCATGTTCTCATATTTTTTCGGCTCAAGCACAGAGTACAGAGGGTACTTCCGAAAATCATCCCATGTCGACCAGCCACTGTAGTATTCAAACTCGCTGCCAAGCTCTGAGGCTTGGCGGATCGTATTCTCTTCCCTACCCGCCCGGAATTCACCTGTAGAGCTGGTTACGTTTTTCGGATGCAAAAACATATGGTAAAGCTGTGTATAAAAAATGGTCTTTTCCTTCTCATTGTTATCCGTAATCTCAACCTTGTCGAGCACTTCACTCCACATGCTCCGCGCTTTCTGGCGCTGCCCGTCAAAATCCCAATCTGCAATATCGTTATCGCGCTCGTACTTGGCCTGCTCCACACTGATTGGAGAGATTCCGACCTTTGCTTGAATTACTTTATTGTTCTGCGTGTCGAAATCAAGCCAAACTCCCGTGTTGGAACCGGAACGTTGAGATACAGTTCCTGTATCGCTTCCCTTCCAAGAGGTGTAGGATGCAAAATCATGATCAAACTGAATCGAATAATACAGCTTGTAATAGCCGTAGCCGCACACATTTTTGGATTGGATCATACCCGAAATTTCGTTATTGCTCTCTACGTTCAGATTGGCGTCCAGCATTCCCGCATAGGAGTTGGAAAGATCGACAAGCACAGATCCATCCGCCTCATTGGCTGGGAACGTGTACCGATGGAAGCCAACGTTGTCGGAGGTCGTAAGATCGACATTGATTCCGGAAGCCAGTTCTACTCCATAGTAACCTGGTGTAGCCTGTTCGCTGCTTTTATCGTATTTCTGCTTGTATTCGCTGCTGTTATTTGTGAAGGAACGGGTCGCCGGCATCATCAGAATATTGCCGCCCCCGCCGCTGCAGCCGACACCGCTAAAGCGAACATGCGAGAAGCCCTTTAAGTTCTTATCCTGATAATAATATCCACTAAAGGCTCCCCCATCCCCGTCAGGTCCCAGTGAAACAAGACCAAACGGCGTGGAAGGTCCCGGATTCGTTTGTCCGTTGTCGCCGAGCGTATTGATGAACGGATCTACATAATCCACCGGCAATAGATTGGTCGCGGGATAATCAGGCGTCTCCCCTTCGTTCACTCCATACAGTTCGAGCTCATACAGCCGAACCGTGTTGTTGTCACTCGCCCCGCGCTCCACATAAAATCTGACATACCGGCTGGAAAATGCCGGAACATAGCGGTCGACAACGGTCTGAACGTTGTCTCTCACGGCATCGACGGTCTCCCACTTCTTGCCGTCTGTACTTTTTTGCAGACGGAAATCCTTCGTATTCCAGAACGGAACGTTGCCGGATTCACTGAAAGCCGCATTGTACACAACCCACTCATTAATCGTATACACCTTGCCCAAATCCAGTTCCAGCCACTTGCTTGAACCTTTGGAGTTATCGCACCATTTCGTGGTGGCATCACCATCGACGGCATTCTGGGGACCCTCATTGCTGTTGCATTGTCCCGAAGCTGTCACCTTCGCGTTCAAGGCGACGTTGCGGGTGTTCTTTCCCACCGCAGAGGGGGCGGCAGATGCCACCCAAATCAAATTAACCGTTACGGATTCCAGCATCATCAATATGAATAATGCTGCCATTATCTTTGCTACCAACCTTCTCACCATGGCGTGCCGGTCCTCCCGCTTCCTTATTATCATGATCTATCCGCCAGCAACCGCTGGATCATCACGGCGACTTCAGCTCGCGTTACCGAATTTTTCGGGTTAAAGGCTTTTCCATCTCCCTGGATTAACCCTGCCGCCCAGGCTTCATTTACCGCCGTTGCTGCCCATGAAGAAATCTGACCTCTATCAGTAAAAGAAGGCTCACCCTGCTGCTTCCCAGCAAGGTTGAAATATTTCGCCGCCCGCACAAGCGAGACTACTGCTTCTTCACGCGTAATTCGATCCGCAGGACGGAATTTCCCGTCATAGCCTGTTACAATACCCAGCTCTGCCGCAGCCGCAATCTGCCCTGTGTAATACTGGCCTTCGGCCACATCCGAGAACAAATTGGCTGCATTGGCTGACTTCTGGCCTGTCTGCTCAAGCGCCCGCATGATCAGTGTGACGAACTCAGCGCGGGTTATTGGACGATTCGGCTCATAATGCTGCTCGTCGACTCCATTGATGATATGCTTGGCCGCAAGCTGCATCACCGCTTGCTCCGCCCAATGTCCCACCATATCAACAAATGATTTGTTATATTCAAACACCGCATAATACGAGAAATGTGTAGCGGTGAAGGTGAAAATATCACCGGTAAGCTTGCCTCCAACATACTCCAGCTTCGTACCATCCACATAATACATGCCCGCCAGAGCCGAGCGAAGCTTGTCCGCCTGCTCTGCCCTTAACTGAATCGTTACTGTTGCAGGCCTATCCAGCTGATGAATCTCCACAACTTGGCTGTCTGTTACGATCTGGATGACTACGGAAAGCAGTACCTCAGTCGAAGCGTACCCCTCATTCGCTTTGAGCGCCTGCCCAATTACATTCTTGGCTTCCTCGGTTAGCTCGGTTTTGAGCACAATGCGCAGGATGGATTGCTCCTTGGCATCAGACACCCCGATAGAGCCATATGGGAAGCGAACCGTGTGATTTCCAGACGTAATGATCAAGTCCAGTTGCTTGTTCTGAAGATCCTTTAGGGAACCTGCTGGGAATTCCAATGGCGCGACAGTTTCACCTGCTACAGGGAGCTGAATAGTCACTGCATCCTTCGCCTGCTCTGCTGCCTTCGTCAGTGTTCCGCTGCCTACAATATAGCTTCCATTCTGGCTCCGCTCCGGTTGAATAACTGCCCCAACTGCTTGACCCGCTCCTGCCGGAATGCCCGTTTGCTTTGTCGGGGTAGTAACCTTCCCGCTGCCGCCACCGGAACCTGAACCGCCTCCTTTATCCGGATCATGGCCGCCACCGTTGCCTGGATTATTACCGCCATTGCCAGGGTTATTGCCTCCGTTACCAGGATTATTATCATTGCTGACAACTGAAAAGTTCTTACTGTCCTGAACAGCGCCACTTCCAACAACCACCGTATAGGTGCCGAAGGGAGCAAGATCTTCACTCGCCGGAATCGCTACTGTCACGCCATAACTTCCTTTGGAGGCAGGGATGACGTCAATATAGAACACCGTCTGATTGGGGCTAACGATTTTAAGCACAACATCCTTGCTTCCCTCTGGAACCGTTCCTGATATTGTAATTGCACCGCCGCGCCGCACTTCATTCGCACTCAATCCCAGTTCTAAGGCAGCAGCTGTAGTCATCGCATCGCCGGCGCCTCTAGGTGCTAAGAGGCTGTCCGCCTCAGCCGCATAGCCTGAAACTGGTGAACACAGGCATAACAAGACCAGACCAACCGTTACATATTTCTTCACCGTATGCAGTCCTCTCTTTCTATCATTCATCACCGGAACTCCACCGGTTCCGCCAAGTGTACCGGGGTGTCAAGGTCGCTGTTGAATTCATTGAATACGAACACCTTTACCCTGTAGTCCGCTCCGCTAACATTGAAGTACTGCGAGACTGGCAGCTTGCTTTGTTTGACAGGTAGCGCATTGATCAACAGAGGTGTATCTCCGTTCAGCAATTCAAAGACCACATAAGCGTCTCCGTTGTATTCGGCCAGCTGTTCTACATCAATCTCGATCTTCAACCCTCTTTCCCTCGTCAATGCCCCAGTTACCGAATACGTACGATGAACGCTGTTAGCTGTAAACGGCTTGTCTGAGGCAAGCGGCAGGCCTGCGGCCATCTGCTTGGTTTCATTGGCTTTCACCCGCACCATGACGGTTCCCACTGCATAATCTCCATCCTCGATAAGCTGAGGATTCGCCGTAACAGCCTTCCAGATCGTACCTCCATCCAGACTGTATTCGTAATCCGTCAGTTCGGAATATCCTGGCACGTTCGTCCAGCCAAATGTGTTGTATCCATCGTTAACGACAGGAAGGGTCGGAGCTGCCGGTACGTTGCCAGCTGTGCTGACCGTGCTGACCGGCGAGTTATCCCGCTTGTCTACCGCCGTAACCACAAACACATAGTCCTGCCCTGAATCTTTGGTTTCTGCAGCATATTGATAGCTGATCTGCCCATCAACCGCAGGCACATATACGCTCCAGTTGCGGCCCAATTTGCCGCTCGCTTCGTAAACTCTGAAGCCTCTGACCGCATCATTCGCGCTGTTGCTCTCCGGCTTCTTCCACGTAAGAATCGTTTTTCCGTCGCCCGTCTTGCTTGCTGCTAATTCTTGAACAGGCTCTGGCTTACTGTCATTTCTCACGATGGTATAGGTGTCGAACGGCTGATCTTCTCCAGAACGGTAGGACTCAAGCGTGAAGCTGTCATCTGTCATCTTTATGCCCGTATACACTGGCTTGCGTGCTTGTTCGAATGCAGCCGCATAATACTTGTTCAAGCCTTGATTAACATCGTAGTACTTCGTGCCTGCTGAGTTGTTGACAATGTACATCGTCCCGTCTGGATTAACCGGATTTCCGTTTGCATCCATCTCGCCTGCTGCAACTGCCTTGTCACCATACATTTGATAGGATCTCATGTACGTATGGTCATGCCCTTGCAACACGACATCAATGCCAAGCTCATCAAAGACCGGAACCAGCATGTCTCTCAGCTCATAGATCTCAGCCTCATCCGAATGGCCACCCACCGAATAAATCGCCTTGTGGAAAGCGACTACCTTCCATTTTTTATCCGTCTGGGCAACCTCACGCTTCAACCATTCGATTTGCTGTTTAAACGACTCACGCTGACGGTTGTCCCAGCCCATATCCATCGTATTAATAACCATGAAATGAGCATCTCCGTAGTCATAGGAATACACGCTCCCAGGCGGCAAAGGATCATCAATCGAATCGTTAGGATAATAGAAATGGTAGTAATAGTTGTCGTTGTATGGTCCTTCATGGTTGCCTACCGCCGCCATCAAAGGTAAATTGAGCAGCTTGTCCTGTGGCTTTTCAAAATAATCGAGCCATTGGTATTCCAGCGCGCCAGCATCCACCATATCCCCTGTCATCACTAAGAATTTAGAATCTGGATATTTGTCCAGGCCTTGTCCGAGCGTATCGGCCCACACTTCATAGTCGCGCGTATTGGCACCTTGTGAGTCCGTCATATATAAAAACTCGTACTCTTGTTCATTTTCTGCTTCCGTCGTGAAGGTTCCCACATCGCTCCAGTTATCATCGCTTCCTACCCGGTACCTATATGAGGTTCCAGGAATCAGACCAGTAGCAAGCACTTTATGGCTGATAAAACTACCTCTCGTCGAATTGGTAATTTTAAGGTCCAATACTTTGGTATCTTCTGGTTCGCCCACAAATCGGATCACATCAGGTGAATCAAATTTTCCGCCAGCTGGTACAATCTCCACAATGCTGTCCTTAGCATTTACTGGCGCATTTTCCGGCTTATCATACTTGGTATACCAGGCAAATGAACGATTCGTTTTCGGACTTCCGAAAAAAGACATTGCAATCGAAATCGGTGAATAATCCAGAAACTCGGATTGGTTCAGCGGACTGAAAGCAAAGGCTCCTATACGGTCCTGTCCCTGAGTAGCAAGTCCTCCGCTGCCGTCATATTGGATGTTGACAAGATTGGTAGACAGTACAGGCGCGTTCAGCTCCAGCTTCAGGACAGAAGCGTCCCCTGAGGATTGTTCAGCCGTACTTACCGTTCTTGCTCCTTCCTCGACTTTTACGCTAATACGCTCCCCAAGATTGGCTGGTACCACATCCAGATCCTTCATAAACGTCAGCTCTGCATGCTTGCCGTCCGCGGTGATCGTGCCTGATACCGGGCCGTTATAGTCTGCAGGTAGATAAAGCGCTTTTACAGGAACAATCTCCTTGGATACACTCGGACTTTCCCAGCGCAGGTACAGATTCGAGCCGCCATAGTCTTCAAAGTATTCAATTTTAATGTCATATTTCCGGCCAGCATCAAGGGTGATCGGGCTGCTTGAATATTCGACATCCCAGTCGTTTTTCCAGTGATCAATGGCCAGTTGTCCATCGATGTACAAGCGGAAGCCATTATCTCCGATCATGGAAAAGGTATATGGCTCGGAAAATTCAGGAACGATTTGGCCTGTCCATCGGATATTCACATTGTCGTTTTGTCCGGTCCAGGTGCTCATTGCCCTTTCAAGGTCTGCAAAGTTAATTTGCGAATCGATGCGGGTCGCTTTATAAGGACCAAAGGCAAAATCGCCCCCGCTGTTGGTATAATATTCAGCCAATAACCCCTGATCTTTGGCAGGCTGCACCACGGCTACATCGGATGCGATCAGCTCCAGCGAAAAGAACGTGTCCGAACTGCTGCCGGCATTTTGATGTACTTCCGCTGCAATTACATTTGTTTCGTTCACGAGCAGACTTGGATCGATCGCAAATGAGTACTCGTCCCGCTCATCACCAACAGCGCTTTCTGCCAGGGTGGTGTATGTAATCGCTCCTTTAGACATATTGGTTCTGTACACTTCCTGACCATTCAAATAGATGACTGCCCCGTCATCACGGATAAGTGTACCCAGGAGCTGCTTTACTTCCGATGGATCTGCAACCTGGAATTCTTTGCGGTAATATGTCGTTATATGCTTGTTACCAGAATCATCGCCGTATCCGATCCATGTATTTAAATCCAGTCCTTTGCTGTTGCTTGCATAACCGAGCGGAGCCGCTGCTGTCTGCCAGGCACTATCATCAAAATTAACAGCACTCCATGCCGTACCCTGATTCGAGCCGTTATCCAGATAAGCCCACTGGCTATCCCTTGCAATCAGCGTTGATCCAGCCAGCGTCGGAAAAATCCATCCTACAGTGACCGTTGCCGAAGCCTGGTAGCTGCCGTCGTCAGTCGTCATGGTGATTTCTGCGCTCCCTGCCCCTATACCAGTAACTAGCCCAGAATCGCTAACAGTGGCTACATTCGTATCGCTGGAAGACCAGGAAGAGGGGGGCAAAATTGCATCCTCTGGTGTAGCCGAGGCTGAAAGCTGTTCCGTTTCACCCACCATAAGCTGTAGGGCAGATTGATTCAGACTAATACCGGTTACCGGAATGGCGATGGGTTTTTCCATATAACCGTAAGCCTCAAACTCATAAATATTTGCCGCAAAATTGCCGTCGTCAGTATTATTGGGAGCAGTGATGCTCAGCTTGTAGTATCTGGCGGTTACCTGCTTGGACAAAGGATGTTCTGTCTCATCATAAACATTGCCTGTAACCGTAACGACCTGCTCCCAGTTCACATCATCGTCGCTGACTTCGATTGTATAATCGCTGGTGTTCAACTCGGCCTGCTCACCGCCTGCTCCAGCATGCTTTATTTCGAAGCGGCTAACTGTGGCCTTTGCCCCAGTATCAATCTTCAGCCAGTAGGGATTATTTGCAGATGGGGGAGTCGTCCCCGTGTCATTTGACCATTTACTGCTCTCAGCGCCGTCAATCGCCTGGCTTGGCGTTTCGGCTCCAACATAACCGCTAGCCGTTACCTTAACGTCCGGAAGCAAGAATACGTTGGACTCCGTCGCAGCCGCTGCATGCGGAGTAATCTGCATTAGGCTGGAAGCCACCATAACCACACAGATCATGGACATAAGTACACGCCTTGCCATCATCTTCATTCCTCTTAACTCCATTCCTTTATTCTCCTCCTTCTTGCTCTTATGACTAATGTTCTTCTGCTGTCTTATATGTAAGCCCAAGGATACATGGTAATTAAGTTTAATAAAATTACTTCGTAATAATTGTTTGTTGACTGTAAACTTTTTCATAAAAGCAATTTATTCTTTTAAACAGCAGACAATATTCTACATTAGCTGGAAGTGACTGAGATAAGGCACAAATTACGTATGTTAAAGGGAGATATGAAGAAGGAAGAAGGAGATGGTGATGAAGAAAAAAAACAGCAGGCCAGGATCATCTCCTGTCTGCTGTTACAAATTTACTCGTTTAGTCTCCACGGAAGGCACGCTTCATCCGGTCAAAAAAGGATTGTTCATTCTCGTGTGTCTGCTCTCCACTTAAGGAACCGAACTGACGAAGGAGATCCTTCTGCTCATCGCTAAGCTTGCTTGGTGTCACTACGACTACCTTGATGTGCTGGTCACCTTGACCGACACCACGGAGTCTTGGCACACCCTTGCCCTTCAAGCGGAAGTACGTTCCAGTCTGTGTTCCGGCAGGGACCTTAAGCTTAACTTTCTCTGTAAGCGTTGGAATCTCGATCTCATCGCCAAGTGCCGCCTGAGCAAAGGTCAACGGAATTTCACAGTAAATATCGTCGCCCTCACGCTCGAAGAAGTCATGCGATTTCACGCGAATAACAATGTACAGGTCACCAGCAGGACCGCCACGCAATCCGCCTTCACCTTCACCTGTCATACGCAGTTGTGCACCATCGTCCACTCCTGCAGGAATGCGGACATGTATAGTGCGTTGCTTGCGGACTTTACCGCTGCCACTGCATGTAGAGCATTTATCCTTGATGATCTTGCCTGTGCCGCTACAATTGGAGCAAGCACGACGATTCACCATGCGGCCGAACGGCGTATTCTGCACGACCTCTTCCTGTCCTGTACCACGGCAGACCGAGCACGTCTCAGGATGAGTTCCTGGCTTCGCCCCGGAGCCATGACAGGTATCACAGCTTTCGGTTCTAGGAATAGTAATATCTGTTTCCTTGCCGAAGACTGCTTCCTTGAATTCAATCGTCATGTTGTACTGCAGATCATTTCCCCGCTGTGGTGCATTCGGATCACGACGACCACCACCGTTGCCCCCGAAGAACATGTCGAAAATATCCCCGAAGCCACCAAAATCACCGCCGCCAGAAAATCCGCCGCCCATCCCCTGATTGGGATCTACATGTCCGTATTGATCATAGCGTGCTCGCTTCTGACCATCGCTCAGCACATCGTAGGCTTCCTTGACTTCCTTGAACTTATTCTCGGCATCCGGCGCCTTGTTGACATCAGGATGATATTGACGTGCCAGCTTGCGGTACGCTTTTTTAATCTCGTCCTCGCCGGCGCTTTTATTTACACCAAGCACCTCATAATAATCACGCTTGTCAGCCAACATTCCACCCCCATCCTAACGTGCCGATGGTCAGCCCATGTTTGGCATGGAAAAAGCAAAGTCAAAGCACGGGAGGTCCCGGCTTTGACCTTTCCATCATGACATGGCTGCTCAGCACGTTATATTTTTGCATTCGGCATGATGCGACAATTGTATGTGCCAACAAGCTTCCTTGCTGGAATTAATGCTCACGCCCTTTTGTTCATCATGCCATTTTCGGTTAGCTTACTTTTTATCCTGATCGTCGTTAACGACTTCATAGTCTGCATCTACGACATTATCGCGAGCAGCACCCTCAGAGGATGCGCCACCTTCAGCAGCTTGCTGTGCTTGCGCTGCTTGCTCGTAGAGCTTCACAGACAGCTGTTGCACGATTTCTGTCAGTTCTTCTGTAGCTGCCTTAATGTCGTCAACATTGTCGGTTTCGAGTGTTTTTTGCAGCTTGTCTTTGGCTGCATTTGCTTTCTCGATCTCGGAAGCATCCACCTTGTCGCCAAGATCCTTAACCGTCTTGTCTACTTGATAGATCAATTGGTCTGCAGAGTTCTTCGCTTCAACGAGCTCTTTGCGTTTTTTGTCTTCTTCCGCATGCAGCTCAGCGTCCTTCATCATGCGTTCAACTTCATCGTCGCTCAGACCGCTAGAAGAAGTAATAGTGATTTTTTGGCTCTTGCCAGTTCCCTTATCTGTTGCAGATACGTTCACAATACCGTTGGCATCGAGATCAAAGGTAACTTCAATCTGTGGAACACCACGCGGTGCTGGAGGGATGTCTCCCAATTGGAAGCGACCAAGAGTCTTATTACCTGCAGCCATCTCGCGCTCCCCTTGCAGGACATGAATCTCAACGCTTGGCTGGTTGTCCGCATAAGTAGAGAACACCTGGGACTTACTTGTAGGAATTGTCGTATTACGGTCAATCATCTTCGTGAATACGCCGCCCGCAGTCTCAATACCGAGGGACAGAGGTGTCACGTCGAGTAGGACAACATCCTTAACATCACCAGTCAATACGCCAGCTTGAACAGCCGCACCCAGAGCTACAACCTCATCCGGGTTAACGCCTTTATGCGGGTCTTTGCCTGTCAGCTTCTTGATTGCTTCTTGGACAGCAGGAATACGAGTGGAACCACCGACCAGGACGATCTTGTCGATCTCGCTAGCATTCAAGCCGGAATCGCTCAACGCTTGACGAGTAGGACCCAGCGTACGCTCAACAAGATTCGCGGACAGCTCTTCGAACTTCGCACGAGTCAGGCTCAACTCCAAGTGCTGTGGCACGCCATCTACTACTGTAATGAATGGCAAAGAGATTGTTGTCGTAAGTACACCGGACAATTCCTTCTTCGCTTTCTCTGCAGCATCCTTCAGACGTTGGACAGCAGCTTTATCCTTGCTCAGATCAATACCTTGATCCTTCTTAAATTCACTTACGAGGTAGTCGATGATTACTTGGTCAAAGTCATCACCACCCAGTTGGTTGTCACCACTGGTCGCTTTAACTTCGAAGAAGCCATCGCCAAGCTCAAGAATGGATACGTCAAACGTACCGCCACCCAAGTCATATACCAGGATGGTCTGATCTTCGGATTTCTCCATACCATATGCCAAAGCAGCTGCTGTAGGCTCATTGACGATCCGCAATACTTCGAGACCAGCGATTTTACCAGCATCTTTGGTTGCTTGACGCTGACTGTCATTGAAGTACGCTGGTACAGTAATAACAGCTTGGGTTACTGTCTGACCCAAATATGCTTCTGCATCGGACTTCAGCTTTTGTAGAATCATTGCAGAAATCTCTTGTGGAGAATACTCTTTGTCTTCAATCTTCTCCTTATGGTTCGAACCCATATGACGCTTGATGGAGCTGATCGTACGGTCCGGGTTAGTGATCGCCTGACGCTTCGCAGTCTCACCTACGATCCGCTCTCCGTCCTTCTTAAATCCAACTACCGAAGGAGTTGTACGGGCACCTTCCGGATTCGGAATAACGACTGCCTCGCCGCCTTCCATGACAGCTACACAAGAGTTGGTAGTTCCTAAGTCAATACCGATTACTTTACTCACAAGAATATCCTCCTTCTATAAGTACCATTGGCCGTCTGACCGTAGTTTTGTATTTCATCTATGGAATCAAGTAAGTATTACATGCTAACCTTCACCATTGCGGGGCGAAGTACTTTATCCTTCAGCATGTAACCCTTCTGTACCTCTTCAACAACGATGCCTTCCTCATGCTCATCACTTTCCACCTGCATGATGGCCTGATGAAACTCTGGATTAAATGGCTGCCCTACAGCCTCCATCGCACGTACCCCCTCTGCTGTGAGGACGCTCTCCAGTTGACGGAAGATCATGCTCACACCCTTCGTGAAGGATTCTCCTTCATCGGATTGTGGAGCACTAGCCAGTGCACGCTCGAAATTGTCCAGGACCGGCACCAGTTCAGTAACCAGCTTCATGGAAGCGTACTTCGCAAGCTCTTCCTTCTCCTTCTGAGTACGGCGGCGGAAGTTGTCGAAATCCGCTTGCGTCCGAAGAAGACGTTGCTGCTGCTCCTCCAGTTCGGCGGCTAGACGACTCTGTTCGCCAGTTGCTCCAGCTACAGATTCCTCGGCCTCCTGCCCCTGTGCTTGCACATCTTCGTTAACCATTTCTTCAACAGTTGCGGAAGCTTGCTCTTCAGTATTCACTGCCTCTTCCCCTTGAAACGTTTGATTGTCTTTCAAGATGTTTCACCTCCTTCGATCAATTGCTACGAGTTAGTCTTCAATTATTGAATAAGTTATTTGAAACGTTGACTCAGCATATGGGTAAGGTCCTTGGAGAGTATACCCAGAATATTAATGACCCTGGCATATTCCATCCGTGTCGGTCCCAGAATGCCAATCGTACCAAGTGCTTCCCCATCTATAGCATAGGTTGCCGTAATGAGACTGCAATTGGAAAAGGCCTCATGATGATTCTCTGTGCCAATCCGCACCTGAATATCCGGGGCACCCATGACAGGGGTCATCATTTTCAGGAGCGTAGGAGTCTCCTCCAGTAAGTCCAGAATATCCTTCACTTTGTCTACATCCCTGAACTCGGGCTGTGTCAGCATATTCGTGGCACCACTCAGATACAGACGCTGATCGCTCTCGTTCTCAAGTGTCTTATCCAGCACATCAATAACGTTCTCGATCTGGGAGATATGACGCTCCATCTCCTGACCGAGCACCGTGTGCATTCGTGTCTTCAACTGGTAAATGGGCGCGCCCGCCAACTTGGCATTCAGCATGTTGACGATATTTTGCATATCCGAGAAGGACACACCCTCCGGTATTGAAATCGTCTTATTCTCCACTTGGCCCGTATTAGTCACAATGATAGCCACCGCTGAATCCTCATTGAGCGGCAACAGCTGAAAATGGCGCAACGAAGTATGAAAAACCTCCGGTCCCAGCAGGATGGAAGTGTAGTTCGTCATATGCGACAGAACATTGGATGCATGCTGGATAACCTGCTCCATAGCGTTTAATTTTTGTGCATAGAATGCCTTAAGCTCTCTCATCTCTGTAGATGCAAGCTTGCTGAGCGGCACCAGATGATCCACATAATAGCGATATCCCTTATGTGAAGGAATCCGTCCGGCAGAGGTATGGGGCTGTTCCAGATAGCCCTGCTCTTCCAGGTCCGACATCTCGTTGCGGATGGTTGCCGGGCTGAAGCCGACATCTTCTCTCTTGGATATGCTGCGGGACCCCACCGGCTCAGCCGAACGAATATAGTCGTCAACTATAGCATTTAATATTAACCTTTGACGCTCGGTCAACATGCGAGTTCCTCCCTTGCTCTCCAAATGATGTAATGTATTTCTTCAATCCAAATACAATATCTGCATCCACAATCATCCATAATCATTAGCACTCACTCAAGATGAGTGCTAAGCGATAATACAAAAATACCAAACCGACCTGATTGTTGTCAAGTCAGTTCAGTACTTTGAGTACAGCTATTTCATCGCAAGCGTGCTGCTTGCTGCAATGGATGCAATCGGTCCACACTTTTTCAGGAAAGATATCCTTATTCACTACCGCAAAACCGTTCTTAATGAAGAAAGACACCTCATAGGTCAGAGCCATGATCTTGGGAATACCCTGATGCTTCGCCTCGATGATGAGCTGATCTACGATCTTGGAGCCAATGCCCATCCCCTTATGGCCTTCGGATATACCAAGCGAACGAATCTCCACCAGATCTGTGCCAAGCCGGCAAAGAGACCCGCAGCCAACCACTTCGCCATCAACCTCGGCTATCACGAAGTGTTCAAGCTGGCGATGCAGTACCTCCCGTGATCGCGGAAGCATGATCCCTCGCTCTGCATATCCGCTAATCATCTGATATAAAGGTTCCACATCCTCGGGAACCGCACTCCGACATATGACCTGCTTGCACACCGATGACATCCGCTCTCCCCCTAACGCCTGCTGTAAGATACGAATAAATATACAACAAGGCGTATAGAATTGCAAGCAAGGAATTTAGATTTTTTTGAAGCGATGCAGCTTCAATCTTTGAGGCTTATGCAACATCTTACAGTCCTATACACTCGCCTATTCACGCCCATGTCACAGGAATGAAGCGACTCTCCTGGTAGACTGAATTCTAGCTAGTCTATTCTGCGAACTTCTATATAATATGTTTAATTATACGCTGTGCGTCTTGGAGGCAGCACCGATGAACTCTGCAAATACATCATTGCCGAAAAGGATGCCCTGCGCACTCAGCCGGTATCCGTCCGTAATCGGCTCCAGCAGACCTCTTTGCAGCATTTTCTGGAGGGGTGCGGCGAACACCTCATCCATGGATTGACCGAATTGCTGTTGAAAACGGCTCACCGAGGCTCCTTCATGCATCCTCAGGCCTACCATCATGAAATCCTCCATGGCCTCATCGATATCAATATCGACGCTATCCAGTCGAGGAAGCCTCTCTGCTGCCGCTTCAACATACGCATTGACTCCCTTAATGTTAACATGACGCAGGCCTGCTGCATAACCATGCGCACCAGCCCCCAGGCCATAGTAAGGCTCATTGCGCCAATATGTCATGTTATGTCTACTCTCATATCCTGGCTTGGCAAAATTGCTGATCTCATACTGCATATATCCGGCTGCCTTCATCCGATCCATAAGCAGCTGATACATCTGGAGCTCGTCATCCTCATGTGGGAGCGGTAGCTGATTCTTCTGGAAGAGCGTATGGAAGAGTGTATTCTCCTCCACCTTGAGGCTATAGATCGAATAATGTGGCAGACCGAGCTCAAGAGCCTTGGTCACACTTTCGTCCAGCATGTCCACCGTCTGGTTCGGCAAGCCGAACATGAGATCAATGGACAGATTGTTCAAGCCGACCTTATGAGCATTCTCAAGACTACGATAGACATCATCCGTATTATGAATACGCCCTATACCTGATAGCAGCTGATTCTGGAAGGCCTGTACCCCGAAGCTGACACGGTTCACTCCGCCTTCCTTCATGACCGCGAGCTTCTCCAGATCTGTCGTGCCCGGGTTGGCCTCCATCGAGAATTCAATATCCTCTGCCCAATTCGGGAAATAAGTCCGCACCGACTCCAAGAAATAATCCATCTCGGCAGGTGTAAGTACCGTCGGTGTGCCACCACCCACGAAGATGGTCTTGATTGTCCCTGGTGGGTGCAACTGCACAGTCTGCTCCATCTCGCGCTCCAGCGCTCGCAGATAGTCCATGACAGGCTGGTCCTTCAGGACGTAGGAATTGAAATCACAGTAAAAACATTTATTCGTGCAAAAAGGGATATGAATATACACGGCCTGCGGCGCAGACGCATGCTGTCCCTGTTCCAAAGCTGACATATTGTTCACTCCTGCTGAACCAGACTCCGCAATTCAAGAATCGGGCCGTATATTTGGAAAGGGAAAGCCTGAAGGCTTTCCCTTGGTATATTGGCTACTCATCAATTTTCAGTACAGCCATGAAGGCCTCCTGAGGCACTTCCACATTCCCGACTTGCTTCATCCGCTTCTTGCCTTCCTTTTGCTTCTCAAGCAGCTTACGCTTACGGGAGATGTCACCGCCATAACACTTGGCAAGCACGTTCTTCCGCATCGCCTTAACGGTCTCCCGGGCAACGACCTTCGTACCAACAGAGGCCTGAATCGGCACCTCGAACATCTGGCGTGGAATAAGCTCACGCAGCTTCTCGCAGATAATACGACCGCGATGATAAGCACGTTCACGGTGCACGATGAAGGACAGTGCATCGACTTGCTCTCCGTTCAGGAGAATATCCATCTTCACCAGATTGGACTGACGATAGCCTGATAGCTCGTAGTCGAAGGAAGCATATCCCTTCGTGCTGGATTTCAGCTGATCAAAGAAATCATATACAATCTCGGATAGTGGAATCTCATATGTGATCGTGACACGTGTTGTATCGAGATACTCCATGTTCACATACTCACCGCGCTTGGTCTGACACAGCTCCATGACCGTTCCAACATAATCATTGGGAACGATGATACCCGCCTTTACATACGGCTCCTCAACGTAATCAATACGACCAATCTCCGGATAATTCGAAGGGTTATCAATTTGGATCATTGAGCCGTCCGTCAATTGAATCCGATAGATAACGCTCGGTGCCGTCGTAATAAGTGGAATGTTAAATTCCCGTTCGATCCGCTCCTGAATGACATCCATATGCAGGAGGCCAAGGAAGCCGCAACGGAAGCCAAAGCCCAGTGCACTGGAGGTCTCCGGCTCGAAGCTCAGGGAAGCGTCATTCAACTGCAGCTTCTCCAGTGCTTCACGCAGATCATTGTAGTCCGAGGTCTCAATTGGATATAGTCCGCAATACACCATCGGATTGATCTTACGATAGCCTGGCATCGGCTCGATAGCCGGATTTTTGGCATCGGTGACCGTATCCCCGACACGCGTATCACCAACATGCTTGATTCCGGCTACGATGAAGCCAACGTCACCGACATTCAGCTCGTCCACAATGCTCATACGCGGCTTGAAGGCACCGACTTCAATAACCTCGAAGGTCTTGTCCGTTGCCATCATTTTGATCTTGGAGCCCGCTTTGATCTTCCCGTCGACTACCCGCACATATACAATTACGCCCTTATACGGGTCATAGTGTGAGTCGAAGATCAGTGCCTTCAGCGGCGCATCAGGATTCCCCTGCGGAGCAGGAACTGACTTTACGACTTGCTCCAGAATCTCCTTGATCCCGATCCCCGCCTTAGCAGATGCCAGAACGGCCTCACTCGTATCTAGGCCAATAACGTCCTCAACTTCTTGCTTCACCCGGTCAGGGTCCGCACTAGGAAGGTCAATCTTGTTAATGACCGGCAGAATCTCCAGATCATTGTCCAACGCCAAATACACATTCGCCAACGTCTGAGCTTCGATCCCCTGAGCCGCATCCACTACGAGCAGAGCGCCCTCACAAGCCGCAAGGCTACGGGATACCTCATACGTAAAATCGACGTGTCCTGGTGTATCGATCAGATTCAGGATATATTCCTCTCCGTTATCTGCCTTATAAGTTAGACGTACCGCCTGCAGCTTGATCGTAATGCCGCGTTCGCGCTCCAGATCCATCTGGTCGAGCACCTGTTCCTGCATTTCACGAGAGGTCAGAGCACCCGTATACTCAAGAATACGGTCCGCCAAGGTTGATTTTCCATGGTCTATATGTGCAATGATACAAAAGTTTCGTATTTTCTGCTGTCTTGCCAAAATGTCTGTCATGCCTTACCCCCACACCACCTAGTGTCAATCGCTTCATTATAACAGTTGAAGAGTAAGGCTTCAATATGAACAGCGTAAGCTTCTATTCAGTCACTCCTTCGAACATGGAGACGACCAGATGAATCCCTTTCTTGGATAGCTTTTGCAGGAGGCCTGCAGTCTTATCCGCCATGACGTCAACCGAGGCTTGCTTGCTCTTCGCGACGGGAACAAGTGGAACAAATTTCTCTTCTGTCAGGCTCGCTTCAGCTACCGTCTGCTTGATCGGTACCTGTGGTTGGATCGTCGACGATTGCTCCGTGGGCTGCGATATCGGCTGCGACTGCCCCCGTGCTGCTTCCGTTGCTTTTGGAGCTGTCTCGGTGATCACTGTCTGACTCAGGGTACCTTGTTCCCGAGCTGACTCTGGCTGGTCCCATGTAGGTCCGTATACCGTGCGCATCCCCGATCCAGCCAATTGCATCCCCAACAGCATGCCCATGCCAACCAGACAGGTAAATACGATAGCCTTGGTTCTGAAGCGAGCCATGATCATTTCCTCCTAACATAACTTTGCTTATTTAGAACAACCGCGCTTGCTCATGTGCATCTATGCTGTATGAACTTATTCTGTACGAACTTTCTGTATGAACCTAATCTTATGATCCTATGTTTATCCACCGATACTTATCTGCATCGTTAATGTTTGTCTGTGCCCGGCGCCTCCGGAAGAGGCTCGCCCGCTTTCACCGCTGTCTGATCCTCCCAATACACCTCTGCAATCGCATCGGCCAGCACCTCAGATGTGCGTTTTAGCTCTTCATCATTGTTATCGATACCGCCAACCTCCACCAGGATGCCATTGGGAGACAGGGATTGATTATACTCGCCGTTATTTCCTCCACCTTTATCCTTGCCCCAGATTCCTCGCGATAGGCCCGGGTACTTTTGTTCGAGCTTTTCATGTATACGGTTGGCAAATGCTTCATTTTGCCGCCAGTTCTTATTGTCATGACCGATGATAAAATATAACTTGGCATACCCTGTGCCATTAATCGTCGCAGTGGTCTTGGCGTGGCGCTGTGAATCACGGTGTATGTCAATCAGATAAGTAAGCTGCTTATTCATGCTCATCGCTTCCTTAACAGTTTGGCGCGAATATTTGTAGGAATAATTCCAGTTATAATCCTGAATTGTCGTCACATAGTCCTCCTGGGCATGGAATGTACCGACCCCTTGCTGCTCCAGCCTTTTGGCTACATAGTCTCCCACCCTGCTCACTGTGGCCTTAGGGGAGGAGGAATTCGGATTCGTGCTCACTGAGCTCAGCAGTGGATTGTACGCCTCTCGCGGATGAGAATGGTAGATTAGCACCTCTTTGGTAACGGGATCCTTTGTCTTGCTAGAGTCAATAGACGAAGGGTCCTTGACTGGGCCTGGCCCATCCGTTCCCTCTGTACCTCCACCCGCGCCTCCTTGACCCTCAGCAACAGTACCTGAGTCTCCTCCATCAGGGCCAGTTGCTTCAGCATCCTCAGCATGGGCAGCCGAATCGACCAAGCCAGGATCTGGCTGATAATCCTCTGGTGCTTCTACCTGTAGATTCCCTGAGCCAGAGCGCAGCAGGACCGGATTGCCTGAAGCCATTCCAGGAATCTCCCTGGCAATGAGGCTCTTGGGATCTTGCGGATTCACACCCGTCAGCAGTTGAAATGCAAATGTGCTCACTTGCTCTCCTGACAGCACAGATACCTTTTTATCTGCACTCAGATGGGGAATCTCCATACCTAACATATCTGCAAAAAAATCAGAAGGAACTGACGACGCAAAGCCTTTCATAGAAGAGACTGGAGAGGATTGAATGCGGTGCTCCACCAGTCCTCCAAGGCCAAGCAGTACAAATAGCACCGCTGTACCAACCATCAGCGCAACCAGCGTCTGTCCCATACTCAAGATTCTCAGCCCTGTGCTCTTCCATTTCGCAACGTTCCAGATTTGATATTTGCTCATCTCAGGGATGTCCTCCTTCTTCCCACTTAAGCCCTACCAGGGAATCTCTCATACTTCAACTCTATGAACGAATGGAAGATGCTAGAACATAATAAGAGAAAAAAGACCACATTTCCTCCAGAGAGGAATGCGGCCCGTTGTGATCTTAACAGGTCTATCGAATACGTAAGGTAACGCCCAACTGCTTAATGCGTATATGCAGCCACATTGCCAGGATCGACCGCTTCGTGCAATGCGGCATTCAATCCCGTAGCTATAATATTGGAGATGTCCTCAATGAACTTGTCCACTTCCTTAGGGGTCACGATCAGATCGTGCCCGAGCGGCTGCAGGACCTCCTTCACCAGCATCAACCGCTCCTGCTCAGTAATCTCGTCGAGCATCCCGAGAATAGCTCTCTTCGTGTTGGCACCGAAATGAGATTTCATTAATTCTATGGAGTCATTCACGATGGTCGAAGCATAGCATACTGTTGGAACTCCGATAGCAATGCATGGAATGCCCATGATGTCTTTCGTAATTCCTTTGCGCTTATTCCCGATGCCAGAGCCCGGATGGATGCCGATATCTGCAATCTGAATGGTCGTGTTGATCCGCTCCAAAGAGCGTGAGGCGAGCGCATCAATTGCAATCACCAACTCAGGACGAATGCGCTCCACGATACTTTGCACGATTTCACTCGATTCAATGCCTGTGATACCAAGCACCCCTGGTGCAATAGCACTGACTTCACGATAGCCGGGGCTGATCTGATCAGGAACGAGCTCGAAATACTGCCGCGTAATCATGAGATTCTCAACTACAAGCGGCCCCAATGAATCGGGTGTAACATTCCAGTTACCGAGTCCGACCACCAGCACTTTAGCCTTCGGTCCAATCCCAATCTTGGTCATGAATTGCTCCATCTCTCTTGCGAGTACCATGGATACCTGATCCTGAAGCGATGTATCTCCTTCCCGTAGCTTAGGGACCTCCAGCGTTACATAATGCCCCACGACCCGACCAATCTGACTGGCTCCTTCTTCATTCTCTACATCCAGCCTCGTAATCCGAATATCGTCCTCATTCTCCACCTGTTCCCAGACACCTGGAATAGACTGCTCACGGCCCTTACCAGCCATCTCTCTAGCTTCTATGGCCAAATCCGTCCGAACGGAGTATTTCTGTAAATCCAGCTCCATCATTATCCTCCTCATATACACATGTTCCTCTTATTGTGCTGGAGAGATGCCAACTTTATGCACCATTCATCAGACCAAACGTTAGACCGCCTTCTACTCTCACATCAGGTTCTTGTTGTGAATAGCAGACTTCCTTATAATCGGAGGTACTTGCTAGTGCCTTGACCGAATCCAATTTCAGGTTGAATAATCTGGAAGAGTTATGGTTAACGAAAAGCGGGGAAGCCCTAGAGAAACGAAGAGGCCGCCTTTAAGAATGCTGTTCATCCTCTGCCCAACTTAGATCAAGGAACAGCAAGCTTAACAGCGGTCGACGGGGCTCCCCACTTGCAGCTGCTCTATACTCAGATTTAATACGATCAAGGTAGAAGGTCAAAGATCAATAAGAGGGTGAGTCATGTTGAAGCGATTTGAGGATGAAGCGGGCTTTAAATACAATTTCTATGTTATTCTTCGCCGGGGAGAGCAAGTGGATGTAAAATGCAGACAGTGTGACGGACATGCGTACATTCTGAGCAACCACGGCCAATTGGAATGGCGCTGCACCCAGTGCTATGCCAGACAAGTGGAGCAGCCTTTATATCAGCATTATGCCAAGAAAGTATGCACAAGCTGTGAGCGTTGGTTCAACGTTCGAATAAAGGATGAGAAGCGTACTATGCACAAATCAGCTCATGTTCCCTGTCCGCATTGCGGATTGATTCAATTGTGTGAGCTACACCGCAAGCCAGAGCATCAAGGATGTTACCCGGACATTCAAAATGGGCGCGATCCGATCTTTCATCTGGAGCTTTATTTTCTGGATTACGTGCGCGGTAAGGTCGTATGGGCCATGAATCGAGCTCATTTGAATTATCTAATCTCCTATGTATCGGCAGATTTGCGAGTGAGACGCTGCGCTGTGCCTCTCAGAACAGCATCTCACACCATACCTGCCTATATGAAACAAGCCAAGAATAGAGCTGATGTCGTTCGGACGTTGAAGAAGCTACAGTACAAACAAGAGCAACGACAACAGTAACAGAGCATCCTTCATAACCAAAGGGCTATTTCGTCAATCGAAATAATATATGAACAAAATAATAGTTGAAAACATCGCTCGTATGCCGCATAATATATTTTTATCGCATAAGCCGTGAGGAAATACAGATCGTCGGGTTGAGGTAACATGCTTATCCATGTTTTGTATTGCATTTTACATAGGCTCATGCTAAAATATTTTAAGTTGTGAAACGTTTGTGTTCATAGTAATGCCTTTACAGGAGGTGAATGGAATGCCGAACATTAAATCCGCTGTTAAACGCGTAAAAACGTCCGAAAAGCGTCGTGCGTTGAATGCTTCTCAAAAATCCGCGCTTCGTACTGCAGTTAAAGCTGCTGACACTGCGCTGGCTAGCAACGAAGTTGAAACTGCAGCTGCTGCTTTCAAAGCTGCTTCCACAAAGCTGGATAAAGCCGCAACTAAGGGCCTGATCCACAAAAACGCTGCAGCTCGCAAAAAATCCCGCTTGGCTAAAAAGTTGAACGCTCTGAAAGCTCAAGCGTAATGCGCTTCTTCATATGATGATGACAAAAAACCTGACCAGCCCGTGCTGATCAGGTTTTTTTGGTTATTTATCTTCTATAGTTTTTTGCTGCAGAGGCTCTTTTGCATATCATTCCTAAGCGGACTGGCCCGCTCCCAGCTTCAGAAATAGAAGCTCAATACCCAGCACTTTATCGATCTGCCCGCTCTTCATGCGATAGTCCAGTTCAGCAAGTTCATGAAGCATGCCGCTAAGTTGCTGTAAGCTGAAGCGTCGCGCCTGCTCTCCAGCGATCTTCACCGCATACGGATGAAGGCTCAGTTGTCCAGCAATCTGCTGTTGCGAATAGTTCTGACGCATAAGCTCCTTGACCTGGAGCATGATGCGGAATTGCCTTGTGATCAGGGCCGCAATCTTAATGGGCTCCTCTCGTTGCTTTAACAACTCATAGAAGATTGCGAGCGCATTCTGTATATGCAGATTGGCCAGCTCCTCCACCATGACGAACACATTCTGTTCCGTACTCCTTGGTACAAGCTCCTCTATATCAGAGCCGGTCACAGTCCCTCCTCGGCCCGCGTACAGACAAAGCTTATCGATCTCGGCAGCCAATGTCTCAAGCCCCGTGCCTGCATAACGAATCAGCAGCTCCGCTGTACTTGTGTCCAGCATGACCTGCTGTTCTTCTGCCTTATGGCTGATCCATTGCAGCAGATCGTCACTACCAAGCGGAGAGAAGTGTAGCACCACTCCTGCGCTTTTGAGCTGCTTCACAAGCTTCTTACGCTCATCCAGCTTGTCTGCATAGACCACAAAGACGATGACGCTATATTCTGCTGGCTGTTCAACATAGCTCAGCAAGGTCTCAATCCGGTGCTCGATCTTGCTGGTATCCTTGGCCGCCGACAACAGATTAGAGTCACGTACGGTTATAAGCTTGCTTGGCACAAGAAACGGTGCTGTGTTCGCTTCCTCCACTACGGCCTCAATCGGCGTGTCCGACAGATCATATGACACCATCGCGAACTCCTGGTGATCTGGCTCAATCATTTGCTCCTTCAGCGTATTAAGGAACTGCTTCATCTGATATTTCTCCGTACCATACAGCACATAGATCGGGGCAGTTTTTCCTTTGCGAATAGCCTGCATCGCTGATTTAACGTCCATTCCAACACCCCCACCGACTTATCCTACCAGATATCTGCTGTTGAGGAAAGAGCGGCCGCACAACAAGTCCAATTTAAAAAAGGCTAGCTGGGAGCTTCGCTCCCGTGCTAGCCAATACAGCATATTTAACATAATTACCTAGAAGATTATGATGTCTGCACACAATCCAAAGATAGTTGCGCGAGTTACCTATCATCATAGCCATGCATTTATTCACAGGGCCATTACTGACCTGCCGAACGAGGCACGGTATAGGTATATTTGCTGGTAATCCCGTCCTGCTCTGTCTCATAAGTGAAAGTCTTGCTGTCATCAGACCAGCTACCTGACACCCATGTTCCGTTCAAGGTCCGGACCTCCATCGATACTTTACCAGAGCCACTATTCGTCAGCTGGTACACCGTAAGCTTCTTGCCTTCAACAACAACGGAGTATTGCCCGTCAGGCGAATTCGTTGCAGCCTCTCTGCTACTACCGGTACTCCCTGTACCAGCATTTCCCCTCGTTGCACTTGTATCACTAGAACTAGGAGTACTGCCAGCATTACTGGAGTTCCCCGAATTTCCAGTGGTGCCCGATGTATCCGTACTTCCACTAGCTGGACTGTCTCCTGTAATAGACATCATTAGTTCAGGATCCTCACTAATTTGAATTTCCTGAATAAGCGTGTCATTATGGCTGAATTCCTGCTGCTCGGAAGAAGGGTTATCTCCGTTCGGTTCTGGATTGGCTTTTGGTGCTTTCTCCATAGGAGGTTCATCTGCATTGGTGCTCTCTGCTGGCTGGCCTGCCTCTTGTGAGAGAAGCGATCGGCTGTTATTACCCGACTCTTGCCCGGAGGATGGAGCAGGGTCCTCTTTCTTAGAGTTCGTGGAGTCAGAGGCCGCCGGACTGCCATTCTCCTTGGAGCTTGGCTCGTCGCCTGCACGAGAAGACCTTTCAGTTGGGGAATTGTCTCCTGCCGAGGACTGGGCTGGCTGCGGCTTATCATCGGAAGGCGGAGCTTCATTCGGTACAGGCTGATCGTCATTCTTCTGCTCCACAGTTTCGCCCGTTGACTCCTTACCCTTCACGCCTTCATCCGCAGGTGACGTGGAATTTATTTCATCGGATACGGAGGGCTCCTGTGCGGACCCACTTCCGTTACTCGTCTCGGTTAATTCTTTGTCTTCCTGCTGCAACTGGCTCGACATCACATCCGCATTTTGGAGCTCTTGAGGTTGGTAGGTCATCACGACGATTCCCAGTACAGCAGCTGCAGCGGCTACGCCGATCGTAACTCGTCCACCTGTCCGATTCCACCAAGGAAGTGGTCTGCTACGTTTCATGCCGCTTGGCTCTTGCTGAGCAGACATTGGTTTCATTTCCTGCAATGTACTGCTCTGCTCCTTGCGAGCTTCATCGATCGCATCCAATTGAGGCATGATAGCATCCACCAGACTGAACTTGGGCGTGACGGCAGGTAGCTGCTCTAGCTCTTGGGACAACGCCCGCAGTATTTCGAACTTCTCTGCACAGTCATCACACTCGGCTATATGCTTCAACATCTGTACCGTCTCATCTTCGCCCAGATCGTGATCAACATAGCGCTGCATCCAGTCCATCACATCATCGCATTTCATCCTGATACACCACCTTTCTGATATTCTTGGAGCAGCCCCTGAAGCTGCTGTCTTGCACGGTATAAATAAGATTTGACGGTATTCAAAGGCAGATCAAGTGCGTCGGCAATTTCGTTGTAAGAAAAATCCTGAAGATAACGGAGCACAACAACCGTGCGATGATGCTCGGGCAACAGATTAATCGCTTCTCGAACATCCTGTGCCATGTAGGACGTTAGTACCTCAGCCTCCACGTTTTGCGAATCGCTAAATACCAATTCATGCTCATCCATGGACACCGATGGCTTTGTGCGCCTGAATTTGTCAATACATATATTCGTCACTATGCGCTGCACCCATGTTTTGAACTGGGCCTTCTCTTCATAGGAGTTGATCTTGGAATAAATCCGGATCAGAGCCTCCTGAGCAGCGTCCATAGCATCATGCTCATTATCCAGGATATAATAGGCAGTTCGATATACATGCTGTTCTATTTCTCTTAAAAGGGTAACTAGTGCGTCGCGATCGCCAGATTGAGCGGCTCTAATGAGCTCCTGCTCTACCACAAGGGATCCCCCTCTCCTTGTTATTATTACAGACGGATTCAGATTTTAGATTGTTGCACCTGAACTCTGTATTTTTTCATTTTGTTAAGTGTAATTTTTGGAAATAACTTGACTGATGGCCCCATTTTTTCGGATACAAGAAATTGGCTGTTCCAGGGGTGCTGTACATCAACGGGACGTTGCTCTAGCAAGTGCATACCATCGATTACAGCCCAAAGAATTAGGCCCCACGAACAGCCTGGATCAAATGAGTAGCAGCCGTACTGGACCTATGTATGAAGGGATACATCTATGACCCATGAACTAATAGTAACATACGTCGAGAAGCCCAGTCAGCCTGAGCTGCACTCTATTATATTCCAGCTAGCTCAATAAAAAATAGCATATTAACCGAAGTAAATGGCCCTACGGAAAGCTTATCTAAGAATAACAGAAAAAAGAAGACTAGTCACCTGTGACGGAGCTTAAACAGCGCCTGACTGCCACTTGGTCGCTCCCCTCACCTATCGCAACATATCTATCAAAACTACTCTATTAGCTTATGGCGGTATTCCAGCTGTCCGTCCTTGGCTCTGAATTGTACCTCACCCATAAGATCCGTCCTGAAAATTCGTGACCCATGGGCTTCCAGTCGCTTCAGCACCTGCTCATTGGGATGACCATATGCATTGTTGACCCCTGCTGATATAACAGCATTTCGTGGCTTCCAGTAGGAAAGCCATTCCATGCTTGTAGACGTCTTGCTACCGTGATGAGCTACCTTCAGTACATCAATCATCTTCGCTGATATCATCGTATGCCCCTTATTCTTCATCAGTGCTTCAACCATACTCTTCTCCACAGAGGTTACTGTATCTCCGGTCAAGAGGAAGGTCGCTCCCCCCATTTCAAGGCAGAATACTACGGATTCGGCATTCTGTTCTTTTCGGGTAGGTACCTCTTCCCCCCGCATGACAGGGGCCAAAAATCGGAGGTTCGTATGGGAATCTGGCTCCAAGGTAAGACCATTATATGCTGAATATATCTGAATCTGTTTGGCAAGAGCCAATCTAATTAGTTGGTCGGGAGTTTTCCCGGTTAATGTCCCATTGAAGATAAAAGCCTTAACGGGGATCTGCTCCAGCACCGCCCTCATCCCTCCAGCATGATCTTCATCACCGTGAGTGACGATCACGGCTTCCAGTTGATGCACACCTCTCTGCTTTAACAGAGGTACGACCGTCTGAGCTCCTACCTCATAAGGCTTCTTTCTCTTTCTCCAAGCATTCTTGCCCTGTGTAAAGTCCATCGTTCCTCCGGCATCGACCAGAATATGCTTGCCCGCCGGTGTCGTAATCAGGATACTATCTCCCTGCCCTACATCCAGAAATTGTACCAGTCCCGCACCACTATGAGTCGGTGTCCGATATCCCGTCATCAGCAAGATAATGAATGATAGCAATGTGAAAGTTAGACGGATATAAGCGCCTCTAGTCATTCGGCTTCTGGCATAGGCAGCCGCAGGTGGACGCCATGTCACGGACCATTCCGGGACAGCAGCAAGCGCCAACGATGACACAGCATTAGCTGCCCCCGCATTCGCAGGAAAGCGGGAATAGAACAAAGAACGAACCCCTCGCTGTCGCTCTGGGGATCGGGATAGGGGAGCTGTCATATCTCGACTGTCTGAGTTCAATGACCTTCGCGCATCGATCCATCTCATCATTAGGCGCATCAGAACATATAGGATTACAAAATAGGCACAGAGCCATGGAAGAGAAACGGAAGGCCAGATGTTCACCGCACCTTCATAACCGTTCACCCACTCAATGATGACAAAGCTCAATTCGTTTAACTTCTCGGCGGGCCATACCGCAACCACTGCAGCAGGCTCCCACACGAAGCCAAGCAGGAGTGCAGCTGCACCTAAAGGCATCACTATGGAACTAATCACAGGCACCAACGCAAAATTTGCAGCAAGCGACAGCAGGGAGAACTGATTAAAGTAATAAATGGTTAACGGAAAGGAGACCAGCTGAGCGGTAATAGTTACCGAGGCAGCTCCTCCAATCCCCTCCTTCCAGCTACGAAACAACGGTCTCAGAATAGGCCCATAGATGATTAATCCCGCAGTCACAAGGAAAGAGAGCTGAAAGCTTACACTAAGAAGGAAATAGGGTTCCCATAGGAGCATGACGAGAGCAGCTGCGCATAATATATTCAGACCGTCCTTCATGATTCGCTTCCTGGCCGCATACAGTCCAAGCATCGCCATGATGCCCGCTCGAACAACAGACGGTGAACCACCAGAAATCAATACATAGCCAGGGACAAGCAGCAACATCAGTAGCAAAGTATGCTCACGGGGTAATCTGACCAATCTGCACAGGAAGGTTAGTCCCGCTGTAAATACGGCAACATGCATACCGGAAATCGCTAATATATGCGTCAATCCCAACTGGGTGAACTCATCATATATTCCAGCATCCATATCCTCAGTCACGCCAAGTACAAGGCTCTTCATATAGCCTGACTGAACAGTGCTGGTAAACACTGCGTCCATCTGTCCTCCCAGTTTATTTCGGAGGGCATCATTCCAGCGCAGCAGTGTATGTCGATTCCAACCTGAGGGAGGAGTGACAATTGCTGCATCGATCCCATTTGCTTTTACTATCCAATGAATTCTCTGCGTATGTAAATACCTTCTATAGTCAAACCCGCCAAAATTCCTCGCAGGAGAGGGTTGCTTCAATGTGCCTTCCAAGTGAATCAGGTCTCCTCGTTGCCATCGGTTAGCAATGGACTGCTCCTCTACAGCTGCCAATCTGATTTGTACCAGAATAAGCTCACGTAGAGCCTGTGGCTGAGTCTGGTCACCAGCCTGAATCTGGCTTATTTCAATCTGAAATTGTACCCGATCTCCATCAATCTGCAAAGCTGAGGCTACATTACCTTCAATTACTACAGATTGATCTTCGGCCACCAGTTGATCTTCAACTACAGATTGTCCCTGTGCTGTCACTGAACGACCAGGCTCCAGTACAGCATGATGAAATAGAGTAGTTATCTGACTGGAATTGTGGCTGTCATTCCACTCCCAGTATAATCCTGCAATCGTCAGAGTCACCCACAGCAGTAAGCCGCTTTTCACGGGGACACGCATAATTAGTAGTAATGCTACCAGTATTATCGATAATCCGATCCAGATCAGGAGTAACTCACGTCCAGAATACATACAAGCGACTGCGTTGCCGAGGATCCAGCTCACGGTTACGTATGCCAAGAGCCTTTGTTTCATGGTTACACCCGCCTTTCTTAAGCTGACTATGTCTATAGACAACAAAAAGAACCTCTGTCGACATATTCGTCGCTCAGAGGTTCCTCCCCTATCATAAATTCAGTATATTCCTTAGCCCTACAACCTCTGCCAGTAGCAGTACGTCATAGCACTATTCGTGGCTTGCTTAATCCTGAATCTTCATCAGTGTCTCTTGTGGAGGGTGATAGTCCACAATTTGCCGGAAGGCAATCCCTTTTTGCTCCATTAACTGTTGTACCTTTCGCGTATCCTTTGGATATGGCCTATGATAAATAACCTCCACAATACCGCTATTAGCCAGCATGTTGGAGCAGGTCCAACAGGGCTCATCCGTCACATACACGGTTGACCCTTCGCGATCAGAGCGGTCCGTGAACAGCAGAAGGTTCTGCTCGGCATGAATTGTGCGGATACACCGCTGCTTCTTTACATGCTCTTCATTGCCGTCAACCATAACCAATTCGATTTCCTCCGAAATCATACAGCCTGCTTCCGAGCAATCCGGCACGCCGGAGGGAGCTCCATTGTATGCTGTTCCGAGCAGCTTCTTGCCCTGTACCAATACAGCTCCCACATGACGGCGTGAGCACCTGGAGCGTGTGGATACCATATAGGCAATGTCCATAAAATACGTATCCCAGTCTTTTCGTATCGTTAAGCTCATATTCATTCGCTCTCCTGTAGCAGGAATAGATATACCAATTATCGAATCAAGCCGCAATTACAGACCGACATATGGCTTCATTTTCTCCAGCATCTTCGGACCAATCCCCTTCACATTTTCCAGATCCTCAACTTGTCTGAAGGCGCCATGCTGTGTCCGATAATCCATAATCGCCTGTGCTTTTTTCTCGCCAATGCCCGGAAGCTCCATCAACTGGGCGAGCGACGCTGTATTCACATTTATTTTGCCATCTGCAGCCCCAGCAACGCCCTGCACTGTAGAAGGTTCTACCAACTCCGAGGCAGGACTCTGGACAGCTTTTCCCGTCCCTGCTACTCCATCTGCTACCACAGGCGGAGTCTGTTGCTCAACCTTATCGGGATTACTGTCCTCCTGTGCCACTGCTCCCATCTGCTCCCCGGCAGAAATCTTGGACACAGTTGTCGACGGAGTATCCGCGGTGTTCTGCGATAAGTGCCCAGCCTCTTCTGCAGCAGGAAGTCCGTTGCCGGAAGATTGCTCAAGCTGCTGCTCAAGTTGTTGATTCAGAGGCTTCCACACTTCTTCATGCGGCTTCTCGCCCCCGGAGAATAAAATAAATCCACTGCCAAGTATAGCTAGTGCAGCAGCGACTAATGTCGTTCCTCGCTTCAAGCCTGTCATCCTTTCTCATCCTCAAATGTAATGTCCATCCTGCAATCTCCAGTCCATAGTCAGCACCCTTTTTCATTCCAATCCTGAATTCCTTCATAAACATGACATGTTGGCCAAGACTGGATGCATATACTCTGAAGAATGACTATGCCTATACCTTTACAGTATGAAAGGAGGACGTTGAACGATGAAAGTGGGATTTATCGGGACCGGAAGCATGGGAAGCCTGCTCATTGACGCCTTTATCGCAGCGGGTGCACTCACACCGCAGCAGATCATGGCTAGCAGCCGTACCACGACTAAAGTCTTGCAACTAGCTGAACGCCATCACGGTCTTCATGTCTCATTGAGTAACCGTGAAACAACCGACTTCAGCGATATATTATTTATATGCGTCAAGCCACTCGAATACAAATGCGTCCTGGATGAGATTAAGGACCTCATATCTCCTGAACAAATTGTTATATCCATTACAAGTCCATTACAGCTTGTTCATCTCGAAAAGGAGATTCCTGCTAAAATCAGTAAAATCATACCCAGTATCACGAATCTCACCAGGAGTGGGTCCTCGCTCTGTATTCACGGTGAGCGTATGAGCGAACAGGATTGTGCTGTTGTTGAGAAGCTAATGTCCTTCATCAGCAGACCAGTACGTATTCAAGAGCAGTACACCCGAGTCGCCTCTGACTTCGCCAGTTGCGGTCCTGCTTTCCTCGCTTACTTTCTACAGCAATGGATTCAAGCAGCCACGGAAGCAACCAGTGTGGATTCACAGACACTATGCCTGCTGGCTGGGGAGATGCTTATCGGTACAGGCAAGCTATTGCAAGAGGAAGGATTCACTCCCGCTGAGCTGCAAGCACGGGTGTCCGTACCTGGTGGCATTACAGCGGAAGCGCTCCGAGTCCTCAGCATAAGTCTGGACAGCGTATTTCCTGAACTGACCCGTACAACTCACGCGAAGTATGATGAAGATGTGCAGAAGCTTGATGCGCTATTCGGCGACAGCTCGATTAACCAGCAACTATATTGACCAGCTTGGCTGGAACCGCGATGATTTTGCGAATTGTCTTGCCAGTAAGAGCCTCAGTCACGGACTCCAGTGAGAGGGCATGCTCTTCCAGCCCCTTGGCATCCAGCTCCTTGGAGACCGTTGTACGCTGTACAATTTTCCCGTTGATCTGAATGACAATCTCCACCTCGGCGTCAATAGCCCAGGCTGCATCATACTCCGGCCAGGCCACATACGTAATACTCTCCTGATGGCCCAAGCGCTCCCATAGCTCTTCAGCAATATGCGGAGCCAGTGGGGAGAGTAGTTGCAGGAAGTTCTCCATCGCTCCACGAGGCAACGTCTCTGCCTTGTATGCATCATTAATAAAGATCATGAGCTGGCTAATGGCGGTATTGAAGCGCAGATGCTCCATGTCCTCTGTAACCTTCTTCACGGTCTTGTGCCATGTGCGTCTGAACTCATCACTGCCGAGCTCGTCAGTAATCTTGTCATTCAACTCACCAGCGTCAGTAATGAACAAGCGCCATACACGAGAAAGGAAACGATGGATGCCCTCTACGCCCTTCTCATTCCAAGGCTTGGTAGCTTCAAGTGGACCCATGAACATTTCATATACACGCAATGTATCCGCACCGTAGGCGCTGACAATATCATCAGGGTTGATAACATTTCCACGGGACTTACTCATCTTCTCATTATTGTCGCCGAGAATCATACCTTGATTGACGAGCTTATGGAAAGGCTCCTTCGTCTCTACCACACCGATATCGTAGAGCACCTTATGCCAAAAACGAGCATAGAGCAAATGCAGAACCGCATGCTCAGCACCGCCAATATACAAGTCAACAGGCAGCCATTCGCGCTGCTTCTCCTTGGAGACAAGCTCCTTGTCATTGTGCGGATCAATGTAGCGCAGGTAGTACCAGCAGCTGCCGGCCCATTGCGGCATGGTGTTCGTCTCACGCCGTGCCTTCATACCTGTCTCTGGATCAACGGTCTCCACCCATTCCTTCACGTTCGCCAACGGAGATTCGCCTGTTCCCGACGGCTTGATCTGCTCCACATCTGGCAGAACGAGTGGCAGCTGATCCTCAGGTACCGTCTTCATTGTTCCGTCCTCAAGATGGAGCACTGGGATCGGCTCCCCCCAATACCGTTGACGGCTGAACAGCCAGTCACGCAGACGGTAGGTGACTTTACCAGCTCCTACACCTTGCTCCTCAAGCCAGGTAATCATCGCAGCAATGGCTTCCTCGTTCTTCATGCCATTCAGGAATTCCGAATTCACATGCTCACCGTCGCCCGAATAAGCTTCCTGAGTGATGTCTCCTCCAGATACGACCTCAACAATGTCAAGCTTAAACTGTGTAGCGAATTCCCAGTCGCGTGTATCGTGCCCAGGCACCGCCATGATTGCACCAGTGCCGTAGCCAGCCAGTACATAGTCAGCAATCCAGATCGGGAGCTTCTTCCCGTTAACCGGGTTAATAGCATAAGCCCCTGTGAACACACCCGTCTTCTCCTTGGCCAAATCCGTACGTTCCAGATCACTCTTGTGAGCTGCCTTATCGACGTATTGCTGGACTGCATCCTTATATTCTGATGTAGTAATCTGCGCGACAAGCTCCTGCTCTGGAGCCAATACGCAATAGCTTGCGCCGAAGAGCGTATCCGGACGAGTCGTGAATACTGTCAGCTTCGCATCATGTCCATCGATAGCAAAGGTAACCTCTGCCCCCGTGGACTTGCCGATCCAGTTACGTTGCATGTCCTTGATGCTCTCGGACCAATCAAGCTCCTCCAGATCCTCCAGCAGTCGCTCAGCATATGCCGTAATCTTCAACATCCACTGACGCATCGGCTTACGAATGACCGGATGACCTCCACGCTCACTCTTGCCGTCGATAACCTCTTCATTTGCCAACACGGTTCCTAGAGCTGGACACCAGTTCACCGGAACCTCGGCTACATAAGCCAAGCCCCGCTTATAGAGCTGAATGAAGATCCATTGCGTCCATTTATAATAATCCGGATCTGTCGTACTGAACTCACGATCCCAATCATAGGAGAAGCCCAGGGATTTAATCTGACGGCGGAAGTTGTTGATGTTCTTCACGGTAATATCCCGTGGATGCTCTCCTGTATCCAGTGCATGCTGCTCGGCAGGCAGGCCGAAAGCATCCCATCCCATAGGGTGAAGCACATTGTAGCCCTTCATACGCTTGTATCTCGATACAATATCTGTAGCTGTATAGCCTTCTGGATGGCCTACATGAAGCCCTGCGCCTGAAGGATACGGGAACATATCCAGTGCGTAGAATTTAGGCTTTCCAGCCTCTTCTCCAGTACGGAAGGTATGATTATCCTCCCAATAAGTCTGCCATTTCGGTTCAAGCTGCTGTGGTTGATAGCCGTGCTTCGGCTGTGTCGTGTCGCTCATCTTATTTCCTCCTCCAACAATGTGCACTTACTCTTGTTGCATGACAGGCCATGCTCTCTGCAATCCGAAGTAAAACGTCTATCGACGAACCTTCACTGAAGACAGAGTTATTTAGCGAAAATTATCTTGCGATGATCGAATTGTTCAGCTCTGCTCTGCTGAGAACTTACATACTCTATCATCTATAAAAAAAACCCCTACATCCCTAGCGTGTTCAGCGCTAGGGACGAGAGGTTGAATTCCCGTGGTACCACCCTAGTTAGCGTCCAGCGTGCTTCGCTGTTCGCTCCCTTTACACCTGATAACGGCGGTGCGCCGATACGATTTACTGACTATGGCACAGTGAAAATCTGTGCCTGCGTTGACCGTATATCTCCGAGGCGAGTTCATTCATCACCGACAATCGACTTGCACCATACGCCGACTCTCTGCCATGTCCTGTGTGAATTACTAATCCTCATCATGGATTACCTATACAAATAGTACTTTCATGTTAGACAGCACTAATTTCCGCCTTATTATAGTTGAAAAGTATCCATAAAGTCAAACAATTCGATCACTTTACAGCAACAAAGAACAGACGAGCGGTCTCCTCATCCGGCTGCTGCCATTCGAAATCCGCATACATATGTACTTCACGGAACCCTGCCTGCAGGAGTTCATTCTTCATCCAGTCAGGATCATAGGCACGCTGCACATGAATCTCCTCGAACCGCTGATACAGGTCCCCTTGCTTGTCATCCGTTCTGGCAAAGATGCTCAGATGATGCTCAATCTCACAGGTAGCTTCCTCCAGCTCACAGGTCCAGATGTATGAAATGGATTTTTCGTCCAGCACAAAGGGTTGCTCTTCATCATAACGCCTGAACGTACTTGGATGATGAACATCAAAGAGGAATGTACCACCTTCCTTAAGTCCAGCATAGGTTCGGACAAAGGTAGCACGAATATCATCCTCCTTCAGCAAATAGTTCAGGCAATCGCAAAAGGATATTACCGTATCCACTGGCTCGGGAAGTGTCCAATCCCGCATATCCTGCTGCAGCCAGCGAATACTCCCTTGCCTGAAGAGGCGTTGTCCTTGCGGAGTATTATCCATCTTAAGCCGAGCTACGGCGAGCATATCCGAGGATAGGTCAATTCCCGAGACCTCAAAGCCAGATTGGACCAAAGGAATCGTAATGGCACCTGTACCGCAGCCAAGTTCGGCGACAGTGTGGGGCATTCCATATCGATCCCAGGCTTCTCTTGCAAAACGAAGCCAGTCTGGATATGGCATATCCTCCATTAATTCGTCATACACATAAGCAAATTTTCGATATGAAGCCATGTTACACCGCACTTTCTATACCTGCTCCAAGCCGTTGGCTAGGAGAGCTTCATTTCAGTTGCATTGCATTCATCATACGGAAGGCTCAATCCTCACATCAGCGGCGGCAAGTTCAAATGGCGCTTTCAGGAGGACTTGCTGATTCTACAGCATTCCCCCGCCTGCACTTTATTCGCACTTCATGTCAACAGCTGATATTCAGATTGAGCCTATAATAAACAGTAAATTATATCTCCTGTATGGCAGTGATTGCGTAATCGAGAGCTACGAATTCTGCCCTTTGCCTTCCTTCTTCGGCAGCCTGTCCTTCAGATAAGTCCAATTCTCCTCCTGAACGACGATGCCTTCTTTCATGAGCTTGCCGATCGCCCGCTTGAACGCCGATTTGCTAATTCCGAAGCGTTGCTTGATGATATCAGGTGGGGTCATATCGGAATACGGCATACCGCCGCCTGGACGCTCCTTCAGGAAAGCAAGCAGACGTTCCGAGTCTTCATCACGGCCAACTTCCTTGCGTGGAGCCATAGCCAGATTGACTCTTCCATCCTCACGTACATGCGTAACCCGTACCTTGACCTGTTCACCAAGACGAAGCAAGCGGCTTCGCTCGGAGGAATGGATCATGCCGATCGCTCCGAATCCAAGCACCCCACCATCTACCAGGACAAAAGTACCCATTTGCAAGGGCTTGTACACGGTGGCCTCCACCCAGGTATTCACCCAGGACTGAGGAGCATGGAACGCCAGTGGTGCCAACTCTTGCTCCCCGGCTAGCTTTGCCCGCAGACGCCCTTGCTTGTCATGCTCCATGATCGCGAATACATAATCACCGACCTTCGGATGAAGATCCTTGTTCTCAGGCAGCTCACGGATTGGCAGCAGCAATTGGCGCCCAAGGCCCATCTCCAGGAAGCAGCCCAGGCGCGGATGAATATCCGCGACCTGTAGCTTGGCCATCTCTCCTAATGTCAGGTAAGGCTTCTTCATCGTTGCTGCAATGCGGTCTTCCGTATCATAGAAAATAAAGACGTCCAGACGCTCCCCAATCTCAATCTCGCGGGTCAGCTCTGTGTAATGCAAGAGCACATCCTGAGCGCCAACGCTTAGAAAATACCCATAAGGTGAGACCTCACGGTCTACCATAATATTGGCATAGGTTCCAGCTGTCAGCATCATACCGTCTCCACGACTTTGGCATCCGACCATAGTCGCTCAATGTTATAATATTCGCGCTCGTCCCGGTGGAACACATGCACGATGACATCGCCAAGATCTACCAGCACCCAACGTGCTGAATCCATACCTTCTATTCCCTTAACTACGCCCCCTGCTTCCTGCGCTTGCTTCTTAATCTCGGTAACAATCGCCTGCACCTGGGTGTCGGAATTACCGTGGCAAATTACAAAATAATCTGCTACGAGAGAAATTCCGCGCAAATCCAGAGCTACGATATTCATTGCTTTCTTATCATCTGCTGCCGCTACTGCAAGCTGCATGATTTTATCCGCTGTTACTGCCATTCACACGCCTCCAATAATTGTTTATTGATATACTGCTTCATGTCTGAATGTCTGAATCTGAATTATACATCCAGTCAGCAGTTCACTTATTTATCACTTTAGTAACGAATACATCAACAGTTTCTTGACCTATGATCGAATTCACTCCATCATAGTCATCTGTAATGACTTATTATCCATTATGATCCTTCACAGACTTAAGCTGGATCAGTAGATCATTACGGGTAAGCACCGTCTGCGGATAGATGACTTTCCCTTGCTGCAGAAGATGCGAGATGGTGTTATCCAGACCAGCTACTAGAGCTTCTTCCAGACTGTGCTCAGCCAGCTCACGAATCCGTTCCACACCCGGAAAATCACGACCAGGCTCCATATAATCAGCCAGACAGACAATCTTGTCCAGCAAGCTCATTCCGACTCGGCCTGATGTATGCCAACGTATGGCATTCAGCACCTCGGGGTCCTCTACGCCATAGTCACGGCGTGCTACGATATAGCCTACCTCGGAATGCCACAGCTGCTTCTCATGCTGCAGAAGCTCTCGGTCAGCTTCAGGACTGTCCAGAATGACAGCCTCCATGTCCTTGACTGGCCAGTATTTGGCTACATCGTGCAGGATAGCTGCCAGCTCCGCTTTCTCTGCATCCCCACCATATCGACGGGCCAGCAGGACAGAGGTATCCATAACTCCAAGGGTGTGCTGCCAACGCTTCTGGGGCATTTGCTCAGAGACCTTCTCCATTAGCTTCTCACGGCTGTAATTCATACATACGCCCCCTCCTTATATATTCATACACGGATTCAGGGATCATATAACGCACTGAATGCCCTGCCGCAAGTCTCTCCCGGATATCCGTTGAGGAAATATCCACGACTGGCATATCAGCCAGTAGAACCTTGCCATGCAAGAAGGAAGGTAGTGAATCCATTGCTAGCTCGAACCCGGGTCTTCTAAGTCCGATAAAGGTCATCCTAGAGGCCAGCTCCTCAATCTGCTCCCATGCAGCGAGATAGTTCACCATATCCGCTCCGATGATGAAGTAGAACTCCTTGTCAGGATGAAGCTCCTGCAGCACACGTATAGTGTCTATCGTGTAGCTTACTCCTCCGCGTCGAATCTCTAGATCCAGCACCTCAAATGCGGAATTACAGGCCACAGCCTCCCGTGTCATCTCCAGACGTTGCTCTCCAGTTGCCCCTGCTGCCTGCTTGTGCGGTGGAATATGAGAAGGCATGAACCAGATTCGATCTAGTGCGTAGCCATCTCTCGCCGCTTCGGCAGCCAACATATGACCGATATGAATCGGGTCGAACGTACCGCCCATTATACCGACTTTCATAGCATCACCTTCGTCTGTCATCTAGTTCAGTATTTTACAATGCAAAATACTCAGTTAGGAAGCTGAATCTCCTTATGATCACGGGATTCCTTGTACAGAATAATCGTCCCGCCGATGATCTGCACGAGTTCTGCTCCTGTACCTTCGACCAGTTCCTGAGCGATCTCCTGCTTGTCATCCAGACAGTTATTCAGAATGGATATCTTCATCAGCTCACGCTTCTCAATGGCATCATTAATATGGCGGAAAAGATGCTCGTTGGTTCCTCCTTTACCGACCTGGAAGATCGGATCAAGGTGATGCGCCATAGAGCGCAGATATCGCTTTTGTTTACCAGTTAACATAATTATTGTGCTCCTTCACAGCTTCGTCTGCCTCCAATGGTTACCCTATGGATAGACTGCTTTTCATTTAAGCTTTATTACATATATAAGCAATGTCTTGTGGTGTAGATCATGCACCAGTTAGATATCACTAAGTCTGGTTGCCAAGGGATTTCAGCAGGGCCTCACGCATATGGGGAATCGACGGAGACTGTCCAAGCCAATGCTCATAGGCAATCGCCCCTTGATAAATGAACATCCCAAGACCGCCATGTGTCTTGCAGCCACGCTCCTTACTTTCCAGCAACAAACGAGTCTCCAGCGGATTGTAGATCAGATCACTAACGACAATTCCCGCAGGAATCCATTCAACTGGAAAGGGTAGCTCATCTACGGTAGGATACATACCTACAGAGGTTGTGTTGATCAGAACATCGACCTCGCGAACAAGACGCTCAGCGTCATCCATTCCATAGCCCTGTACCTTGACTTCTCCGTCCCACTCTGCTGCGAGACTAGCTGCTTTATCCAAGGTCCGATTCACAATATATACGGTATCAGGCTGCTCTGCAACCAAAGCATCCAGCACACCCCGTGCCGCACCGCCAGCCCCAAGCATCATAATCTTCAGTCCCGACAGCTGAGCAATAGCCTCTTCCTTCAACGATCTTACATAACCTACTCCATCCGTATTGTAGCCCTTCAGACGCCCCTGCTCGTTCACCACAGTGTTCACGGCACCAATCCGTCTGGCCGCTTCATCCAGCTCGTCCAGATAGTTCATGACCTCCACCTTATGGGGGATCGTCACGTTCACGCCTCGGAAGCCTTGCTCCCGGATGTCACGCATTACATCGCCAAGACGTTCCCGTGTGACATGAATGGCAACATATTCTCCCGGTATGCCAGCAGCATCCAGGGCCGCCTGATGCATGAGAGGAGAGCGAGACTGTGCAATCGGATCCCCTAATACACCCAGTTGAACACGATGCTCCTGCACCAGATCCGTAACCCTATTCTGCATGCTATAGCCTCCTGCTTTGCCAGTATCATTTGTGAAATGCAAATATGTCTTGATCCAGTGTCTTAATCATTCGATTTATATCATTTTAATTGCTTAGATCATTTGAATTGCTTAGATCAATGATGGTCGCATCAGCACACGGATTCCTCGCGGTACATGCACCGCCACCACAGCCCCACTGCTGCCGTTCACCTTAATCCAGCCAAGGCCGGAGATGAACAGGTCCACTTCCGCTCCCTTGGGCACTCTGAACTCATGTCTTGTCCATTCAGGCATCTCTGCCAATTCAGCCGCATGTGGAGGAGACAGAAGCTCTCCCTTATGGGAAGCATACAGCTCATCGGCCTTCTCCAGCTTCGTGCGATGAATCTTAAGGCCACCTGAGATATAGGAGGTAAATGATTGGTGCGCGCCTTCAACAAAGTCAAAACGAGCCATCGCACCATAGAACAGCGTCTGTCCGGCATCCAGCTGATACACAGCAGGCTTAAGCGGCTTATCCGGCATAATAGCACCCAGATCGCGCTTCGATACAATCTCGCTGAACCGCCAAGGATACACAATCCCTGGAGTATCAATAATGAAGTGCCCGTCATCCAATGGAATGTTGACCATATCCAGTGTCGTTCCTGGATAGCGCGAGGTCGTCAATTCCTGCTCTAGATCACTGTAGTCCTTAATTAATCGGTTAATTAAGGTAGATTTACCTACATTCGTACCGCCTACGACATAGACGTCCCGGTTACCGCGCTGCTGGGCAACAGCCTCAAGCAGACGATCGAAGCCCTGATTCTTCTTGGCACTGCACAAGACAATCTCAGAGGTGCGAAGTCCCTGCTCCTTGGCTTGCTTCTGCACCCAGTTACGCACCTTGTTCCAGTTGGTCACCTTGGGCAGCAGATCAATTTTGTTGACGGCCAGAATAACCGGATTACTGCCTACAAAGCGCTGCAGACCAGAGATCAGACTACCTTCAAAATCAAACAAATCGACGATGTGAACGACCAGAGCGTCCTTATCGCCAATCTTGCTAAGCAGACTCAGGAATTCATCCTGATCCACTGCCACAGATGATGCCTCATTATAATTCTTGATACGGAAGCAGCGCTGGCAAATTACAGGCTCACGCTCCATGGTCTTCTCCGGAACATAACCCGGAAGCTCGGGACTTACAGATTGCAAAGCAATTCCGCAGCCGCTACAGCGCAGCTTAATGTTGTCCCTCTTGGATTCTGTCATTTATTCTTTTCCTCCTCAAGCCAAATCCCTTTCTTACGCAGCTGTGTCAGGGCAATCCGCTCCAAGCGCCGATTAATGCGTGTCGTCCAGCCCTCATCCTGTTCGGAGATGGGCAATACGAGCACGGTGTGCAGCTTCATGCGGTTGCCGCCGAACACGTCCGTCATCATCTGATCGCCGACCATAATGGTCTGCTCAGGTGTCAGTTCCATCAGCTTCATCGCCTGGCGGAATGCCTTATTCGTAGGCTTTCTTGCACCATGAATGAATTGGATATCCAGTGGCGTAGCAAATAGTGATACACGATTCAATTTATTATTGGACACAATAATAAGCTTGAAGCCAGCCTTCTTCACCTTCTCGAACCATGCAATCAGCTCGGGGGTTGCGTTAGGTGCTTTGGCTCCTACAAGCGTGTTATCCAGATCCGTAATAATCCCACGGTATCCTTGGGCGTATAGTCCCTCTAGATCAATGTCAAACACTGTATCTACCCGCAATTTGGGCATAAACAATTCAAACAATTCGGTCACCTCAGCTTCATACGACAAACTATACCATATTACGGGAGCTTAGTAAAAAGCCGCTTACGAACCGTAAGCGACTCCTACCATCTATCCATTCACATCTGCTTGACGTGTATTGCTTCCAGGAGGACCAGATTGTCTTCCTGCTCTGCGAAGCTGGGCTGCGTATACGCGCACCATTCGCCAGTCATCTTCAGACACTTGTGCCGGGCTGTACCTGGCTTGCTCGAACAATTCAAGCAGCTTGTTCAGCACAACCGTCAGCTCTTCTGATTCTGCCTGCCAGCGAATGACCGCTTCCCTTAGCGTATCGCCAGGCAATCGCTCATAGCCTCTGCGCTTCATATACCGCAGCCATCGCTCAGTCTCTACTACTACTTTCTCTGCAGCATTCAGAGGACGTCCCAGCCGGAAGTGAAGCATATAGAAATGTATAAATATCCGGTTGCGCCACAGAATATACCCTGCCCACATTACCAACACAGCGATAGCCGCCCAGACGATAACTTGTGGAATGCTTGTCTCATTGGATTGGCTTGCAGGTGCTTTCTGCTGCGGCTCTTGAGCCTGCTCCTCTTCCTCCAGCTCTGGTGTCTGCACAGGCTGCGAATCCTCGCTTTGCGTCAGCAAGGGCATATCAAAGCCAGGTGTAGCCTCTACTGGTATCCAGCCATACTCTTCGCCGAAGTAGACTTCTGCCCAGGAATGTGCATCCGCATTCGTTACAGAATAAGCAATCATGTTCTCCTCTTGTGATGCGGATGCAGCTTGCTCGTTAAAAGTAATCTGGCCTGGGGCATACCCCTTCACCCAGCGGGCAGGAATACCCAACGACCGTGACATCATAACAATCGAGGTCGAGAAATAATCGCAGTAGCCTTCACGAATATCGAATAGAAAGCCTTCCACAAAATCCTCGCTGTTGCTTCGCGACAGATCCGGGTTATTCGTATAAGTGTAGTTTTGCTGCAAATATTGCTGTAGAAGACCAACCTTCTCATAAGGTGTATCTGCTGACTCGGTAATTGTCTCTGCCAGCTCGGTTACACGATCCGGGAAGCTCCCTGGCATCTGCAAATATTCCTCAAGATCACGGCTGCCATATAGCTCACTATAGCTCTTAGCCCGAAGCTCCCGCTCTGGAATGACAGGTACCTGCGAGATCAGAGTGTATGTCCGAGGATAACGATTCGTACGACGCGGAGAGTTCCAGTGAAGCTCGCCTTGCTCTTCTTTCCAGCTAAGCCAGTCTGTATTAGTAGTGCCGTCTACCGATTCGACCCTGTTAATGGCAAAAGCACCGAACAGCACCGGATAGGAATTCTCATTCTGCATCATGACCGTCTGAACGACTGACTCTGTCTGGATCGAAGGGTTCTCTCCAAGTCCAAGCTCCTGGTTAGCGGTGACGTCTTCAAAATCCGCCCGACTACCAGCATTGTCTGCCCAGCCGAGACCGGTATACACTCTCCGGCTTTCTCCCCTCCAGTAGCTTCGCTGATTCGTGATGACCGTCATGACAGGTGAATAGTCGAAATTAAAGCCGCCCCCCAGACGATTATCCTGGCGGCTATATCCAGATTCCGAATTCATCTGCTGCACTGGTGATCCCGCCAGGCCATTCCCACCTGTCGTGCCTGTGCCAGACATATTTCTCCAGGCTGTATAGGGGTCAGTCAATGAGGGAGGGACATCCGGCATATTAACACCAGCCACAATGATCAACGAGAAGATGATCGCAATGTTGGCGGTAATCTTGAACGGATAACGTCGCAGATTGCGCCAGCCCTGCGGGTAACGCTGCCTGAATTGCTCAAAGTGCTTGGTAACAAGCCAGCCCATGCCGGCAAAGAATATCCAGGCCACCTCTTGCCAGAGCACGAATGGCGTGAAGGAATCAAGTACACCCAAGGCAATAATATTCAGGCCGATAAATACGAGAATACGCTTCTTAGTAGTGACTACCATCGGAATCAGCTCAAGCAGCAGCCATGCAATCAGCGCATACCAGATGTACGGGGTAACCATGCCTGTAAAATATACAACCTGCTCCAATGCATTCCCGTCACTCAGCATGATAGAGTAGTCACTTAACGTTCTGAACAGGATAAATATTAATGCGACTGCCTTCAGGAGCAGCTTCCACCAGGAGCTGAAGGGAAGGAGTATATTGACGACTGCGACAGCAATCAGAGTCTTGAGGACAATCGTGGTGGTCTCCTCGAACCATAATATAGAAGCAAAGGACAGCCACTGAAAGGCGATGACCACGATCCACAATATTGCAAAAGACAGATACCAGTTCGACAGCATCAGTCTAAACCATTTATTCATCGTCCCCCTCCTCCCATTACAGCAGGTAACTCTTCCAGAGAGGATACTGTATATGCCTTAATGCCTCGCATGCGCAATAATTCCTTCCACTCCTCTTGAGATGAGGTTGCACGCGAGCCTCCTACATGTACATGACACGGAATCATCCCACGAGTATCTGCCCAGCGCAGCAACTCCAATATCCGATCATCTGTACACGGGCTAATCAGCACCATATACGACCCGGATGGGAGCAGATGAAGCTGCTTCTCCATGGCAATCTGCAGATCACCGCTATCATCCATGTCCACATCCACGAGATGCTGTATCATTTTCTGAATATCATTGATATTCTCACTTGCAGTGAACACCCTTAGTCCGTCACCTGCCGCACCCAATCCAATACGCATTCGCTCGCGACCACCATAGTCCAGCAACGAAGCCGTACAGGAGACAGCAAGCTCGAATTGATCTCTTGAAGCATAATGCTTAGCCAGTTGATCAAGAATCACGATTGTCTTCGGAATTGTCTCATGCTCGTATTCCTTGGACTTCCAGCTACCCGTTCGTGCTGTTGCATTCCAGTGAATACGCGATAGGCGGTCCCCATATACATAATCACGAACTCCGTTAATCTGCGTCGTCTCTCTACGGGTACGAATGTGGGTGGATTGCTGCCCGGATCGTCTGGTCTTGTAATCATTCAGGTCCCAATGGGGAATGAACGCTGTCCGGGGAAGCACTCTGAAGTCTCCCGGCACCTTGAGGCGTCCTTTATTCTCCAGGAGACCAAATATATCCTCACTAACAATCTCGGTCTCAGCAAAGGAATATCTTCCCCGCTCTAGGGACGGAGTCTGATAGGAGAGCTGGCCTTCTCCCTTCATGGATGGAATAATACTCTCCTCGAACGACCATGTCTCGCCTGTATGACGGTGCAGCACTTCTCTGACAATGACATAGGGCAGCGGCAAAAATCCGGGGATACTGATACTGTGCCTGACATGCACCTGATCTCCCGCGTGAAGTAAATCATCATATTCCTCTCCAGAGGACAGTCGCCTGATACCTGTGGCACGACTTACACTGCTGAGCCCCGAAATCCACAAATATAAGCCCAATAGTGTAATCATGGACAGCAGCATAAAAGATGTCTTGCCACCTTGAAATAACACATAGAGGAGGCAGACCACCCAGATCAGAATAAAAGTACCTACTTTAGCGTTAACATAACGTAGCTTGGTACTGAATTTGCCTGTGCTCATGTTCACAATCTCTCCAGCTGTACGGGCACCTCAACCTGCCGCAGGATCGAATGCAGCACAGCATGCGAATTGGCATGATCCATGCGCGCCTCGGGACGCAGCAGTAAGCGGTGCGCCAGTACATAAGGAGCCAAGGTCTTCACATCGTCAGGAAGCACGTAGTCTCTCTCTTGCAAAAAGGCATAAGCCTTGACAGCCATAACAAAGGATAGGGCGGCACGAGGGCTGGCCCCGAGCAGCACGGCTGAATTTTCGCGCGTAGAACGAACCACTCCCAGCAGGTAGGATGCTACATCCTCATTCAAGTACACATCACGGATCTCGCGCTGGATGGCTGCGATCTGCTCCATATTGGCTACAGGCTCCAGCCTGTCAACGGGCTGGCCTTGCTGATGGCTGAACAGCAGCTTTCTCTCTGTCTCTTCATCCGGGTAGCCCAGACTGAGCTTCAGCATGAATCGATCCAGCTGCGCTTCAGGAAGCATATACGTACCTTCGAAGTCAATCGGGTTCTGGGTCGCACACAGCATGAACGGGGACGGTAGAGGATATGTCTCGCCATCCACAGTAACACTCCGTTCCTCCATTACCTCCAGCAGGGCAGATTGCGTCTTGGTTGTCGCTCGGTTAATCTCATCGGCAAGCAAAATGTTCGTCATGACAGGACCGGGCCTGAAGTAGAATTTTTCATCCTTCGGGTGGAAAATAGATACCCCTGTAATATCACTTGGCAACAAGTCAGGGTTACATTGAATCCGTCTGTAATCCCCTCGCATAGACTTCGCCAAAGCTTTGATCATCTGAGTTTTGCCAGTACCCGGCACATCCTCAATGAGTACATGCCCTCCCGCAAGCATAGCGGTCATGAGCAGCTGTATTTCAAAAGTTTTACCTAGTATGCATGATTCCAGATTCATGCGGACCGCAGAAATTGTCTGCAGAGACTCTTGGCGAACGGGCATATAATCGTGTACCTCCTAAAATATCAACATGCAGTCCGTTCACAGGCCGTAAACGATACAACTGCTATTCTATTAAGAACATTTATTTAATTCATTGAATTCATGAATAAGTTCATTTGGATGTCTGATTTCTATGATGAAGCTTCTATTAAAAACGTAGTTTCTATTATTATTGTACATGAACATGAAGCCAGAGTACACTTGCCATAGCTTCCAGATTCCAGTATCTCTATGATTTTCTCTATAACTATCAATTTCTCATATCTATGTACAATACCCAGCGTAGATAACAGCAAAACATCCCGGAACTCTGCTCCGGGATGTCGACATTCACTTATTAGATGATGAAGCACCGACTTAACCTTTGGGCCGAACGACCAATGCTGCCAGGAAGGAGAAAATTATCGCAGATGAGATACCCGCACTCGTCAGACTGAATATCCCGGTAATAACCCCCATCCACCCTTGTGTCTCAAGCTCTGTCAGTGCTCCGTGGACGAGTTGATTACCGAAGCTGGTAATGGGTACGGTTGCCCCGGCCCCTGCGAACTTAATTAATGGATCATAGATTCCTACTGCATCCGCTACTGCCCCGGCAACGACAAGCGAGCTCATCGTATGGGCAGGAGTCAGCTTAAATACATCAATAAGGATTTGCCCCACGACACAGATCGCGCCTCCTACCAAGAAAGCCCATAAAAATTGCATATTATTGTCCTCCTGCTTCCAAAGCTACGGCATGTGCAACACATGGAATACTGTCTCCTTGCTGATACGAAAGTGGCGACATGAGCGCCCCCGTAGCAACAACCAGTATACGCTTTAGTTCACCACTCGTCAGGCGCTTGAGCAGATGTCCATAGGTCACTACTGCTGCACAGCCACAGCCGCTTCCACCTGCAATGACCTGCTTCTGCTTCTCGCGATCAAAGATCATGAGCCCACAGTCGTTAAATTGTGTAGCTTCGGTATCCATCCCGTGATCCTGCAGTAACTCCTTCATTATAGGTAGACCCACCGAGGCCAAGTCACCCGTCACAATCAAATCGTAATCCTGAACACTTCTTCCTGTATCTCGAAAATGGGAAAGAATGGTGTCTGCAGCTGCTGGAGCCATAGCTCCCCCCAAATTGAACGGGTCCTTAATTCCCATATCCTGAACTCTACCTATGGTCGCACAGTCAACGATTGCACCGTTACCAGTAGTACCAACAACTGCACAGCCTGCCCCAGTAACGGTATATTGTGCCGTCGGCGGCTTCTGAGAGCCATATTCCGTAGGATATCGGAACTGCTTTTCTGCTGTACAATTGTGACTTGACGTGCCCGCAATGGCATAATCTGCGCCCCCTGAATCCACAATAAGGGAAGCTAAAGCGAGACTTTCCATTGAGGTAGAACAGGCGCCAAATACGCCCAGATAAGGGATACCCAGCTTACGTGCAGCAAAGGAGCTGCTAATAATCTGGTTAAGCAAGTCGCCACCTACAAAAAACTGAATATCGTCCTTGGTCAGATTGGAATTAACCAGAGCAAGCTGTGAGGCTTGCTCCAGCAGGCGACGCTCAGCCTTTTCCCAAGTCTTCTCATTGATCTCTAGATTGTCATACACATAGCTGAAGTCTGCAGCAAGGGGGCCCTCGCCTTCATCAGGCCCAACTACAGTAGCGCTTCCCGCAACCCGTGGACGTGATTCGAATTTCCAGGTCTGCTCACCCAATCTCTTCATAGATGGTTGCCTCCTACGCCCAGAGCTGCATAGACAAGTCCAATAATGAACGCAGCGACCACACCGAATACAACAACGGAGCCCGCAAGCTTGAACATACTGGCACCTACGCCAAGCACCAGTCCCTCTGACCGATGCTCAATAGCAGCTGAACACATGGAATTGGCAAAGCCCGTTACAGGCACAGCTGTTCCAGCACCCGCCCACTGTGCAAACTTATCGTATACTCCCATGCTGGTCAAAATGACGGAGATCAGAATCATCACCGCAACCGTCGGATTTCCTGCATCTTTAGCCGTCATATCGAATCCAGCCATAAAAGCACGGAGTATGACCTGACCGATGAGACAAATAAAACCGCCTACCAAAAATGCACGGATGCAGTTTACCAGTACCTTTCTGGAAGGCTCATGCTTCTTGGCAATCTGCTGATATTCTTCCTCGTGGAGATTCAACTTGGGCTTGATCTGTTGTCCAGCATTGGAACGCCCTGTTTTCACAGCCATCCCCGCACCTCCTGTATCATAATTAATTAAAAACCTAAAGGGACGATCTTTCTCCATGTTCATTATTTGTCGAGGGGGGTCTTGTTATGATTGGTAATTTCGTACTGATTGCCGATTCTGGCAAGCGGATTCAGCATGGACATTTATACATAATGCTTTATACTTAAACATAATAACTATCCGGTGGTTAATTAACGAGGAGTGAGTACATACATGGATCAGCACACTTTAGAGTTGTTCAGAACATTGACTGAATTCCCTTCCGCGCCAGGGCATGAACGAGAGCTCAGAGCATGGGTGAAGGACAAGATGTCCTCCTACACTAATGAATTCGTACAGGATCATCTGGGAAGCCTGTTCGGTGTTGTAAAAGGAGATGAGGAAGGTCCTCGCGTCATGGTAGCAGGACATTTTGATGAGGTTGGCTTCTTGGTTAACGGCATTACGGATACTGGCATGATCAAATTCCAACAGCTCGGCGGCTGGTGGAGTCAAGCTGTCATGTCTCAGCGGCTTCAGGTCATTACTCCAAATGGACCCATCGAAGGGGTTGTGGGCTCGACGCCGACACACCTGCTGGATGATGCTGCTCGCAGCAGACCTGTTGAATTGAAGCACATGTATCTGGATATCGGTGCAGATAGTCGTGAGGAAGTGGAGGCCTTGGGCATCGTGCCCGGTACATCTATTGTTCCAGTAAGCAAGTTCACACCTCTGGCCAACCCGAAAAAAATAATGGCCAAGGCCTGGGACAACCGCTATGGCGTCGGCCTGGCAATTGAGCTGCTTGAGGCTGTGCATAAGGAAAAGTTGCCTAACACGTTATATACGGGGGCTACTGTACAGGAGGAATTGGGGCTGAGGGGAGCAAGAACCGCGGCCAATATGATTCAGCCGGATATTTTCTTCGCGCTTGACTGTAGTGCGGCTAACGATATGACTGGCGACAAGAATGCCTATGGGCATCTTGGTCAGGGGGCCTTATTGCGGGTGTTTGATCCTACGATGCTGACCCACCGCGGGTTGGTCGAGTATGTAAAGGATATGGCGGATACTCATGGTATTAAATACCAATATTTCATCTCTCCTGGTGGAACAGACGCCGGTCAGGTCCATTTAAGCGGTAAAGGTGTACCTTCCACCGTCATTGGTATATGTGGAAGATACATTCATACCTCCGGCTCCATCATTCACACAGATGATTATGCAGCTGCAAAAGAACTGATTATCAAGCTCGTGAAGCATCTCGATCGTACTACGCTCAATACCATCATTGAGAACTCCTGATCTTCTGAGACCATGGGACACATACAGTAACACTGACCTTAGCCATGCTCCTCGCTCGTCTATCCTAATAAAGGATACCGTGTCGCAGGGGCATGGCTTTGGTGTGTTGTCTTTTCACATCATCAGATGGATCGGTAAATATACGCCACCGTTACTAGCAGCAGCGTCAGAGCAATGCAAATATTCTCGACCCTGGCCCCCTTCTTCGTCCCTGTACTCATCAAGCGGAAGCGAAGGCGCAGGTTCAGGGGAGGCAGTGGCTTAATGCCGTTATTGGTCAGGGAATCCGCAAGAAGATGCACTACATAGGCTATACCACCTGCCAGCCAGATGCTGTCTCCATAAGTGGATGTTGTACCATACAGCAGCCCCGTCCAGGCTGCCGCCCCATAGAGCGTATGCGTTAGCCCACGGTGAGGGACAATCGTACAGATCACGAGCAGACTGCCCGCAATATAATTCCATGGACTATAGGCCCCACCGTACCAAGCGAACCCCGCCCCTAGCGCAAACAGAATGACCTTCCGTAAGGAGCGTGAGGGGATCCACGCCACGATTGCCATAATCCCAGCCAGAATCCAGTCCCATGGATAGCTGAACACACCTGCCATGAACACAATCACAGCACCGATTAGTGTCAAAATCTGCACCCAGCGCAGCAGCTTCCGCGGCATCGTCCTGCTGAGCAAGAGCGAATTCGGTTCATCAATATCTGGCAGCAATGATCCAATCACAGCCGCAGCTGCGGCGGGTAATGTTACGTCGTAGCCTTGCAGCACAAGCACTGACCAACTAACGCCAGTGCCAATAATGATATGGGCTCTTCCCATCATGATGTCATGCATCCTCTCTATTCATCTGGGCAGCCACAATGTCAATAGTGGATGTTACTGCTCCATTCCTTCATATATTGTATAGCAAGTCAGGAAAGGGAACAATAGTTCGCATTTCTTATTTTACCAAATAAAAAAAAGTCTATCGATGTACTTTCACAGAAGACAGACTGCGCTTAATTGAAGTTTTTCTTGCGATGATCGAATTGTTCAGCTCCGCTGAGAACTTATACATTCTAGCAGCTAAAAAAAACAGGCAGCGACACCCTCCAATGGGCTCGCTGCCTGATTATGATACCAACATATAAGCTCTAGCGTCGAATCAAATGTGAAGCTTCAATAGTGGTTGCTGAAGCTGCACCTGACCATCTGATGTAGGCTTTACCTCTGCATAATCTGCCGAATTCGTAATAATGACTGGCGTTACAGTATGATAACCAGCCGCCTTGATTTGCTCCAGATCAAATTCCAGCAGTAGATCACCAGCCTTGACCTGATCCCCTTCCTTAATATAGGAAGTGAAATGCTGTCCATCCAGCTTGACTGTGTCTACCCCGACATGAACGAGAACCTCTGCTCCTGTCTCGGAGACAACAGCCAGTGCATGCTTCTTCTTGAAGGCTACAGTAACCGTTCCATCGAATGGAGCTACTACCCGTCCTTCGGATGGTTCGATCGCAATTCCTTGCCCCATGGCACCTGATGCAAATGCTGGGTCTGGTACTTCAGACAGAGGTACTACTTTACCTTGGATTGGGCTGAGCACTTCTTGATTCGCGCTGGCTACAGGAGCTGTCTGATTGGATTGCTCATCTGACTTGGCAGCCTTGTCTTCCTCTTCTACCGGATCTTCGAAGCCCAGAATATAAGTCAGCACAGCTGAGATAATAAAGGATGCCGTGATCCCCATGATCAGACCCGGGAAGCCTTGTCCCCCTGGTCCATAGAAGATTGGCAGCGTCAGCAGTCCAGGTGCGCCGGAAGCGAATGCCTGTGTACCTGCTTGACCAATGATCGCTCCGCCGACAGCACCACCGATAATACCAGCGATGAACGGACGCTTCAGTGGGAGCGTCACACCATAGACTGCAGGCTCGGTAATTCCGAACAGGGCACTCAGTGTAGCCGAACCCGCCAATGTTTTGAGTTTCTTGTTCTTGGTCTTCAGCATAACCCCGAAGGATGCGCCTGTCTGAGCAAATACAGATGCTGTTGCTGCAGGCTTGATACCATCACGACCATGAACAGCCACGTTGTTGATGAAGATTGGAACCAGACCCCAGTGAACTCCGAAGATTACGAGCAACTGCCAGCATGCACCCATAATTGCACCAGCGATCAGTGGGCTGAAGCCGAAGGCAGCGACCAGACCGGAAGCAATGGCATTACCGACATACACACCGAATGGTCCAAACGCGATAAGAGTAAGCGGAACCATGATTACCAGAAGCAGCAGTGGTGTGATGAAGTTCTTCACGCTCTCATGAATCAATCGGTTGAACAACTTCTCCAGCTTGCACATCACAATAATGGCGATGATAATCGGAATAACGGTAGAGGAATACGTCATCATGATGACCGGAATCCCGAAGAAATCAGTTGCTACACCTTCTGTTTTCAAAGCCATGATGGACGGATACAATAATGATCCGGCTATGGTCATTGCAATAAAAATGTTTCCTCCGAACTTCCGAGCGGTTGTAACCGCTAGCAGCACTGGCAGGAAATAAAATAAAGCGTCAGATGTACCATACAGAATCGTATAGGTGGTCTCTGTCGTCTCCAACCAGCCCAGATTGCTGGCGATTAGCAGCAAGCCTTTGAGAATACCCGCGCCAGCCATGACTCCAAGCAGTGGAGCAAAAATACTGGAGATGACATCGACGATAGCCCCAATGCCTTTAGCAGACTTCCCACTAGGCTCCTTAGGTCCATCATCCAGCAGCTTGGTGATTTTTCCGATGGCACTGTAGACCTCAGGTACTTTGTTACCTACGACAACCTGAAACTGTCCGCCATTCTCCTTGACGGCAATGACGCCATCCGTCTTCTGCAGACCTGCCTTGTCTGCCTTGCTATCATCCTTCAGGACGAAGCGCAGACGTGTGGCACAGTGTACGAGAGATACGACGTTCTTCTCGCCACCAACCTTCTCAATAATTTCCTTTGCCAGTTTCTCCTGACTCATGCTGTACACCCCCGTGTGTTGTTAGAACAGGTGGAACCGATTTTTGAGCACACAAAAAACCTAAGCCATTGGCGAGGGGACATGTAGTCCTATTCCTCCCATGACTTAGGTTTTGCCTGCATAACCAGTAACAATCCCAGTTAAATCATTATTCAGTTCCTGTTAGACATATCGTAAACGACAGCCTTGAAGATTGTCAACAACTATTTTAAATTCATATAACAACATATTAAAGAGCTATATTAATCATTCGCTACCTCAGGCCCGCGTGTAATCACTCGCTGAATATGAATCATCAGATACAGCTTCTCCTCATTCGTAAGGATGTGATTATACTCATTTTGAATAAAGACATTGATCTTCTCCACGCAAGCTGCCGCCTCAGGGTGCTTATCCCGAATGAGGTCATAGAAATGGTCATCATGGTTATCATAATGCGTCCCATTGAATATCCGCTGCGAGAAGAATTTCAGATGCGTAATAAAGCGAAAATAGCTTAATGATTCTTCATCCAGCTCCATTTTAAAGTGATATTTGGCAATATTCACAATTTGCTGAATGAATTTGGTAATATTCATAGTAGTCGCTACTTCTTCGTTCATCTCCGCATTAACGAGGTGAATAGCAATAAAGGCCGCCTCATCCTGAGGGAGCTCTACGCCCAGCTTATGCTTGATCTGCTCCAGTGTCTTGAGACCCAGATTGAACTCTTCCTTGTAGAGCTGCTTGATCTCCCACAAGAGGGCATTTTTAATCTCTATTCCCTGCTCATAACGTTCCATGGCAAAGTGAATGTGATCTGTCAGCGATACATAGATATTCTCATTCAGGTTCCGGTCTTGATCACGCTTGGCGTCACTGATAATTCCTTCCACGATCTCAATCAGCTCTAGCGGTACTTCCCGCAGCAGCATCTTGAAATTATCGGTGGTCTGCTTATTTTTCAGTGCAAATACCTTCTGGATCCGCGTCTCATCAACCTGATCTCCGGGCTTCTTCTTAAACGCAATTCCACGCCCCATGATGACAGCCTCTGTACCGTCCGTTTGATATACACTGATTACGTTGTTGTTAATGACTTTGGCTATTTTCATGTTGATCCCCCGTTCTCACTGCACCAACCGCCCTTATTCACCTGGGTCTCGGGATACAAAAAAAACCTAAAGCAGGCCAGAATAAAACAGGCAATATTGCCGATTCTCTGACAGCTTAGGTTTTGCCTACACAGTCAGCACCATGCATGAGAGTACGCATAATACCCGTATAGTAACAATCCCAATAATAATGATGGATTCGCGTCAAGTATAGCCTGAAAACAGGGATATGTCAACGCTTTCAACCGAAATAAGCCTGCCGCAGCCTTATCCCCCCATTCCGAGGAGAAAATAAGGACTCCGGCAGACGATTGTATGACATCAGGTGATCAAGTTATTGTTACTTTTTTTCGAGATCGGCTCCACGGGATGCAATGACTTGCTTGTACCAGTCGAAGCTCTTCTTCTTGATGCGCTTCATTGTACCTTGGCCTTCGTTATCACGATCCACATAGATATAGCCATAGCGCTTCTTCATTTCGCCAGACGACGCACTGACAATATCGATCGGCCCCCAGCTGGTATATCCGATAATATCGACGCCGTCCTGAATCGCTTCTCCCATCTCGGCAATGTGACGCTGCAGATAGTCGATTCGGTAGGAATCATCCACTTCTCCCTCTGGAGTGACGGTATCCACTGCTCCAAGACCATTTTCCACCACAAATAGCGGCTTTTGATAACGATCATGCAATTGGTTCGCAGTAATACGGAAGCCCTTAGGATCAATGGTCCAGCCCCACTCGGATTTAGCCAGGTAAGGATTGGATACCGAGCCGAACACATTACCACTGGTCATCTTCTTCACGACCTCTGGATCAGTACTAGTCGTACGGCTGGAATAGTAGCTGAAGCCAATATAGTCTACTGTGTTATTTTTGAGAATGTCGGCATCGCCAGGCTCCATCGCTATGTTCAGATCATGGTCCTTGAAGAAACGCTTGGCATAGCCTGGGTATTCACCGCGAGATTGAACATCAATGAAGAAGTAGGACTCACGGTCCTTCTCCATCCCCTGGAATACATCCTCAGGATTGCATGTATACGGATAAAAGCTTCCTGCTGCCAGCATACAGCCGATTATGGCATCCGGAATGAGCTCATGGCAGGCTTTTACCGCAAGTGCACTTGCTACCAGCTGATGATGTGCTGCCTGATACTGAATCTGCTTCACATTATCGCCTTCCTGGAACGTCAGACCTGCACCCACGAATGGCAAATGCAGGAGCATATTGATCTCGTTGAACGTCATCCAGTATTTCACTTTGTTCTTGTAGCGCTCCAGTACTGTACGCGCGTATTTCTCAAACAACGGCACCAGCTCGCGACTTCTCCAGCTTCCGTACTTCTCCACCAGACTGACAGGCACATCAAAGTGAGCCAATGTAACAACCGGCTGGATTCCATGCTTAAGCAGCTCATCGAACAGATCGTCGTAGAACTTCAGCCCTGCTTCATTCGGCACAGTCTCTTCACCTGTCGGATAAATCCGGGCCCATGCGATCGACACACGCAGAGCCTTGAAGCCCATCTCTGCAAATAAGGCAATATCCTCCTGGTAACGATGGTAAAAATCAATGGCTTCATGTGACGGATAAAATTCTCCCTCAAGTGGAGTCAGGGATGGAACATATCCTTTCATGATATCTCTTCTCTTCTCGCCTGCCGGCATGAGATCGACAACGCTCAGACCTTTGCCATCCTCCAGGTAAGCACCCTCAACCTGATTCGCAGCCAAGGCACCCCCCCACAAGAAATTCTCAGGAAACACAAAATTGGACATACTAACTCTCCTCCCGAATAGTTCAAATTCGCTACCGTACGGCCTGTCCTTTACAACAAAAAAACCCGAACCAGCCTGCATGCATTAGTAGGCAACGCAAACAAGCCGGATCAGGTTATGCCCTCTTACGGTAACATCCCTAATGATACAGATTATGGATTTGATAAAACTCTAGCAAAAAAACAGCGGGCCTGTCAAATACATTATGTCTCTGATGTACCTAGATGATGTTAGGAAACCGTTGGTTGCAGCATAGGACCTACGTCTTTTTGCACATGCAAACCAAATACTTATCTGCAATAATTGTAATCAGTAGGGTTGAATCGGGGTATATATGGATAATGGTTCCACTCTATAGACAGTCAAGTGGAGATCGCGCCGATATGCACTCTCTTGTTATCTTACATAACCTCTTACATCTATGTTATATAACATATTCAATTAATGTAATTATTTCTATCCATAATATAACATTACTCTAACTTAAATACAGTAGTGAAATTGACTTGACCACTTCCTCTGAGCCAAAAAGATTCATGGTGGATGATACTACATCCAGAAAATAACCGCCAGGTTATGAAGAAAGGACGCTGATGCTTGTGAAAAACACTTCAAGACAACCGCTTATGCTCGTAAAAGCCATTACACTCACTTTCCTGTGCCTGCTGTTGTTCACCGGCTCTCAGGACTCCACTTCTAGTGCTGAAGCGGCGCTCGAACCCATTAATCCGAATGCCTCGGACAGCTCCCGGCAACTATTAGCATTCCTCTCCGATATATCTGGTGAATATCTGATTACAGGCCAGCATGATTATCTGGAAAGCCCAGATGAGCAAAAAAATCGACTGGGTAAAATCAGCGGTTCGATGCCTGGCCTGCACGGGTATGAGCTTGGTGCCATCTCCAACCAAAGCCCGGCAGTGGCTGCTTCCCAGCGAAAAGGCGTCATCAATTCAGCTATCCAGTGGAGCCGCTCGGGCGGGATTGTGGTGATGACCTATCATCAGCCTTTGCCAGGTACCGCACCCACCTGGAAGAATGTACAACGCAAAATCAGCCAAGCAGAATTCAATGCTTATGTAACTCCAGGGACTCCCCAATACCAGCGGCTAATCCGAGATCTGGATCAAGTCGCTGCATCCTTGAAGACACTCAAGAACGCAGATGTACCTGTCTTGTGGAGGCCCTATCACGAGATGAATGGCGGCTGGTTCTGGTGGGGGGAGAAGGATAATTTTGACGCCCTTTGGGGCATTATGTATGATCGCTTCGTTAACGTTCACCATCTGGACAATCTGTTATGGGTATGGAATCCTAACGCTCCGAATGCCTATTCTCTGGATTACGAGTCTGTCTTCCCTGGCATTGCGAAGGTCGATATATTGGCTGCCGATATCTATGAGCATGACTTCAAGCAATCCTACTATCAGGAGCTGCTTGCACTCGCAGGGGGCAAACCGATCGCCATCGGCGAGAACGGGGGGCTTCCTAGTCCCGAGGTACTCAAAAATCAACCGCAATGGGTATATTCCATGACTTGGGGCAGCGCACTTACCCAGGATAACTCAACTACTGAGATCCGGACATATATGAGTCAGAGCAAGACACTCACCCTGCCACAGCTAGTGGAGAAAATGAAGGAGCACCGTGGAAGTGGACGCAAACGTTAAGTAATAATATGCCGTGTGGCAGCCAATTCGTAGCCCAAGTTATGAGTTCAGAATTCATTTTCTGGGCTCATAGCTTTTTCGCATGCCGTAGTCCGGTTATTTCCATGACATGCACTGGTTACTAGAAAAAGCCCTATTCGCACACGTCGAATAGAGCTGTTGGATACACCCGTAACCTTTTCTGCTTACTTCAGAGCAAGCATTTGCTGGACGAACTCCTTTAGTTTCTTGCTCGTCTGATTAAGCTGCTCGATGCTATTCACGAATTCATTGACCAGGATAGCCTGATCCTGGGTCGCCGTCGTAATCTGACTGATCTCTGCCTCCATATGCTTCATAGAAGCCTGCACATTAACAAGCGATTCTTCAATGCTCGCAGCCGCTTGCTTTGTATGATCCGATAGCTTACGTACTTCGCCTGCGACCACACCAAAGCCACTTCCCAGATCGCCGACACGCACCGCTTCGATCATTGCATTCAGCCCAAGCAGGTTGGTCTGCTCCGAGACCTCCCGAATCACACCAGTCACCTTAGTGACACCTGCTGAATTCTGCACGGCTAGCTTGGAATTGCGAAGCATCTCCTCCGAGGTAGCGGATAGCTCCTGCGAATGGGCAGCTACCTGCTGAATCCCGCCTAATAACGAGCCGATAATCGTCTCAGTCTCCGTAATGAGCGATTCCAGCGTGTGATGACTATCCAGCGAATAGTTGACACCCAGTATTCCGACGACTTGCTCATTCTCCTTGATTGGGATAAGAATTGCATCGAAGGGTCTACCTTTAAGATCGCCTGGCATCCGCACAACGGTCCTAGAATCACGGTTCGTAAGCATCTTGAAATTCTTGTAGTCATTATGCAGCTCGTCGCCAACCTTCACTCCGATATCAAGCGACTGAGCTTCCGAGAAATATAGCACCTTCTCATGATCATTGATCGATATCGAGACATCATCACGAAACATCTGACTTACAAATGGCATACTATGGACCAAAGCTTCAAGCGTATTCATCCTCTTACCCCCAGTTAAAAAATGGAACACTCCTAGTTCCTATATCGGTAAAAGAAAACGATTTATAAACCATTTGTTAATGAATTAGTATATAAGGAGTTTCATAGGCGGTTCCGCTATTTCATAGGGGGAGGATATTCATAGCTGTTACTGAGCAAAGAGAGTTACCTCAGGGAATCAGAGAGGAAATATCATTCTCCGCAGTGACGTCCTGCCTAAGAACCCACATAAAATACAGTGCTTTAGCTGCTTGCTCGCGGGTTACCCCCACCTTCGGCTCCAACTCCGTACCATTGGTCATCTGACCTCTCGCAATCCCCTTCTCCGAACGAATCAGCCCCAGCTCATAGGCCTCCTTCAGCTTGCCTGACAGGTGCGGCTGAGTCTTCTCCGTATCCGTCAGCTGCTGCCAGGACACCAGTGGATAATACATGGCTCCGCGCGCCCCTGAATCCAGATTCGGATCATAATCCGGGTCCCCAGGCACCACCGTCGAGCCGTTATAGTCCGTCATGAACCTTGGCTTGTCGGTGAACCTGGACTGGTATGCATCATACAGCATAGCCCCCATTAGCTCGCGAGATAGCTCGCCATTGCTGTATCCGGCCAATACTGAATTATCCAAATTCATGAGCCGGGTAAGACTATCCACGAACTCCTCCACGCTGATCATCGCTCGCGGGTTAAAGTTACCACGGTGGTCCCTGTTCATTACTCCTAACTGTAGCAATTTCTCAATCTGATTCCGGTAATAAGCCCCCTCCCCAGTGGTGGTGTCCTGGGCCATCTCCGGAAAAATATCTGTCCAGTCTGTTGTCGTAGCCGCCTGCTTCACATGATCTTTCAGATGAGATGAAATATCGGCAGCGACTGAATTGCCTGCCTGTGCCTGCCTCATTAGATCAGTCACAACCATCCGCGCCAATTGCTTCGAGAGCGCCTCCTTGTAATGTGTACCGTCAATCTTCTTGGATGGATGCCCGTTGGCGTAGCTGCCGTCATTCGTCTTGCCAGGAGTCTCTCCGGCCTCAATGGACATGAAGATCGCTGTCGTAGCTTCCACGCCAATCTCGTTGTAATATTGCACACTCTCGGCGTTCAGATCAATGAGCGTGATGCTCTCTTCGGCAGCAATACGCTTCAGAATATCCGGGAACTTACGATTCGTGAAGGAATTGCTATAAATATAATCCTGGTCCGCATCACCTTTGACTCTTGATACGGGGGTAATCAGCACTGGGACCATGCCTCTTGAGCGAATCGCCGGAAGGTAGACTTCCTTGATATAGGTCTCATACATCTCCTCTGTAGAGCCTCGCCCGTAGCGTCTGAATTCATCCGCGCTCTCATCATTATGTCCGAACTGGATAAGCACATGGTCACCAATTCTACCGCTCAGCAGAATATCATTCAAGCGCCCTTCCGTATATGCATTTTTGAACGAACGGCCACCCATGGAATAATTAATGACTTTCACCTTATTCGGATCAAACATAGTATCGAAGACCTGACCCCAGCCGCTCATCGGTGCCTCGTCGAAGGTATAGGACTTGACTGTCGAATCCCCAAGAGTAAAAATGGTCGGAAGAGTCCCTGAAGCCCGTTCCTGCGCTGCAATAGGCTCCAATACAATCTCTTCAATGCCTACCTTCGTGCCAACGCGATTCGGCTCAATTTCAATATCTAGATATTCTCGTCCGTTGACATAGGGAAAGGTCCAATCTCTCCCTCGTGCCTCGGCCTTGAATTGCTTCGGTACAAGCTTGGCTGCATCCCAATGCCCGCCCGACAGCAGACGACTCGCCTGCATGCCCGAGACCGATATTGTAGTATCCGCCGTGTCAGAGGTGGTCCTCACATATACGCTATAAGCACCTGGAGGAGCCGCGATCCGAAAAGTCATACCATAGTTGTTATAGTGGTCTTTCTCAAATTTCGGTTCCGCATAGAATTCAGGCTCTGTGATGAAAAAGCCTGCTCCATCGGAGGTAATCGTATCCGTATGTACCTCTCGTGGTGGAAGGGCACTGGTATGCTCGACAAATCCGTAGTCTACCGAGGCATTATATATAGGGGCGCCCATGTGTGCATCATACACTACAGACTGGTAACCAGGCTTGCTCTGGCTGGCGAAATTGAACCGGTACGAATCAGCAACGATAGCATGACTTCCTTCCTCTATTGGCTCATTGCCGGCAGCTACTAGCTTGCCATAACCAGAAGCCAGCATAGTGGTTAGAAGCAGTGATAATGAAAGCAGCATGGTCCAGAATCCTTTCATCTCGGTTCTCCCTTCTCCTTACGTATATTGCGGTACCGCTTGTTGTACCTCACGCGCGCTTCTTCCATTATGACTTTTTTTGTAAACGATTCCAATGATGGTTTCTCTCTATTTTTTGACCATTTGTAATACTAATTGCTATCGAATATCTCGTACAGTATGTATAATTACGGAAAGGCTTCACCTCCCAGAGTCATTTCAGCAGACAGTTCAAGCGTTGGACGGGCATGTCTCCACTCCAGTACCGACCCAGGTCATATACAGGTCCATCTACTATTGATCCAAAGTAAGGGCCAATTCCCGAGAATGATCTTCTATGAACAACATAAAAGACAGGCCCCTGAATCAATCAGAAGCCTGTCTCTTCATTATGTCGTATATACCTTCCGCGAACCCCGAGGGAGCAAATGGTATGTCTAGAGCTCCAACCCATTCAACCGCCTCAGCATATCGATAAAGTCTTGCAGCTCGGCATCTGTCCAGCTCGTAATTCTTTCGTAAAATACGGATTCCTTTTCTTTGGAGGCAAGAATCATATTTTGCTGCCCCAAATCGGTCAGGGATAGAACAACTCCCCTTCCATCATCAGGCGAGGCATCCTTTTTCACATACCCCAAAGCCTCTAGTCGCTTGACAAGCCTACTGACCGAGCTCCGATCCATAGCAATTGCTTCGGCTAAGGCTGCAGCATTGGTCGGCCCGTAGGAGTAAAGCCAGCGCACAATGTGGAAAGCAGCTGGCTGCAGAGAGGAATCGAACCGGGCAGCCGCTTCCACATGGAGTGCATGAGAGGCGCTAATCAGCCCATTCAGCTGTTTGCCCAGATCTAGCTCCAATTGCTCTCTCGACACAGGGGGAGATTGCTCATGCTCCATCCTCGTTCACCTTCCCATAAAATAAAATAACAGCAAAATATAATTGACATATATCCATCAAATCAATATAGTGGGCATATATCAATTAAATTAATCTATAGTATTTCTTCTTAACCAGGTTCTTAAATTTCCTCTTCCCATACGTATTAAAATTGTATCACACAAAGGAGCATGAGCATGAGTACAAAATCAATAGCTGTCATTACAGGTGCAACGAGTGGTCTGGGGGAGCTGGTTGCCATTCAACTGGCAGAATGCGGCTATGACCTCATCCTGACTGCAAGAAGCAAGGAACGTGCAGCGGCCACTCGAAAACAAATCTATGAGCATGCTCCTTCAGCACAGGTAAATGTGTTCTACGGGGATTTATCGGTAATGCGTGACGTAGTTCGCGTAGGAAACGAGATCGTCAATACTCATTCCAGAATTGACGTGTTATTAAATAACGCAGGCATTCATGCCTTCGAGCCTCGCCTTACCTCCGAGGGGCTGTCCGAGATGGTAGCCGTGAATTATCTGGCCCCATGGCTGCTAACACATCTGCTTCAACCTTCCTTACAAAAAGCGGGCAAAGCAAGGGTCATCAACGTCGCTTCCGAGGCTTCTCGCCATCATGGCGTGTTAACTCTGCCCGACGACTTGACAGATACCACTCCATTTACAGCCCGAGGCTCATCTGCCATCTATGGCAAGACCAAATTGTTAAATATCATGTTCACTGCCGAACTGGCCCGTCAATGGACGGGAACTGGAATCAGCGTAAATGCACTCAACCCCGGATTCAATGTTACCGGGCTTGGTCGCGAGCTCAAATATGCGGGTATAATCGAACGTATCTTGAAATTTCTTCGACTTGGAGACCCACGAAGAGGTGCCTCCATCATTACCCGTCTGATTATGGAGCCTGAGTTCGCCAAGGTCACGGGAGGATATTTCAACGTTGGAACCGGAAAATCCATCAACCCAGTAGAGCCTGGAGGAGACACCCAACTGCAAAAAAAGCTGTGGAAGGCTACACAAGAATTGCTGGAACAACACGGTTACCTTAACTCTTGACTCGCACTTTAAGTGAAGTAGCACCAACGCTAACTCTAATACCAGCATCAACACGGAGCAGCAAGATTAATCTGTGCCCGCCCACTCCTACTGATCATGAATACATGCGCAAAAAAGCGGCAGTGAATCTTTATTGGATTCAACTGCCGCTTATTACAATTCTATAGATTAGATCACACCCTGTGCAATCATGGCATCCGCGACTTTGGTGAAGCCAGCAATATTGGCACCCACGACCAGATTACCGGGATGGCCGTACTCTTCCGCCGCATGAACAGCTGAAGTATAAATGTTCTTCATAATTTCATGAAGCTTCGCATCCACCTCTTCAAAGCTCCAGGAGTACCTCATGCTGTTTTGTGCCATTTCGAGAGCCGATACAGCGACACCGCCCGCATTTGCAGCCTTGGCAGGCCCGAACAGCACTCCTGCTTGAAGGAAGACATCGATGGCTTCGAGGGTAGAAGGCATGTTGGCTCCTTCCCCAATTGCTTTGACACCATTAGACACCAGCAAGTTAGCTGAATGCTCGTTAATCTCGTTCTGCGTGGCACATGGGAGTGCAATATCACACGGGATGGACCAAATTTGCTCGCAGCCCTCTGTATAGACCGCATTCGGATGCTCCAATACATAATCACTGATCCGTTTCCGTTCCACTTCCTTCAGGCGCTTGACGGTCTCGAATTTGATTCCATCCGGGTCGTAGACATAACCGTTCGAATCACTACATGCCACCACCTTGGCTCCAAGCTGCGTGGCTTTCTGGATAGCATAGAGAGACACATTGCCTGAGCCGGAAATGACGACTGTGCTTCCCTCGAACTGAAGTCCTTTGGCTTGCAGCATCTCGTTCACGAAGTAGACCGTGCCGTAGCCTGTTGCTTCTGTACGGGCCAGACTGCCGCCATACCCGATTCCTTTACCTGTCAGCACACCTGCTTCGTTGCCGCCGCGAATTCGTTTATATTGTCCGAACATATACCCAATCTCGCGCGCCCCGACACCGATATCTCCAGCAGGTACATCCGCATCCGGTCCGATATACTTATACAGCTCTGTCATGAAGCTTTGAGTGAACCTCATAATTTCCCCGTCTGATTTGCCTTTTGGATCAAAGTCCGATCCACCTTTACCTCCACCAATAGGCTGGCCAGTTAGTGAATTCTTGAAGATTTGCTCGAAGCCGAGGAATTTAATGATGCTTGCGTTCACAGAAGGATGAAAACGAAGACCGCCCTTGTAAGGCCCCAGCACGCTATTGAACTGGACGCGGAAGCCACGGTTCACTTGTACAACCCCCTGGTCATCGACCCAGGGAACGCGGAATGTGATCATTCGTTCCGGCTCCACGATTCTTTCCAGAATACCGTGCTGCATGTATTTCGGATGCTTAGCAATGACAGGAACAAGCGATTCAAGAATCTCTTTGATGGCTTGATGAAACTCGTATTCATGAGGATTTCGCTTCACTACAGTTTCATATACACTCTGAATATACTTATTTGCTGATGCTTCGGCCATTGCTGTTCATCCACCTTTATCAATTAAAATAGTCAGTAGCTTGCACGACCTCTTGGAAGGAATGAAGCTCAAGAGCTCTGCAAAGCATTACCGCGTTGAAATACAAAATCAGACCTATGAATCAATTAATTTATTTAATACAACATATTACTTGAAATATCCACTAATGGGCAAGAATTATTTACACGACATGTTAAGTTATATTTTTTCATGGTGATAAATTTTATTTTTCGCCCCGATTAATGCTTCACCGTCAAGGCTTCAAATGTCTCGACTGAGCAAGCAAAATCAGCAGATGTGCATGTCTAAAATAATGCAGCAAAAATGGTCAAAAAACGGCCACAACTTACTGTTATGCTTCTTACCAAGGAGGATCCGCCTTGAGAACACATCACACGATCCAGCAAAGCATTGACTATATCGAAGTACATCTCGAAGATTCTTTATCTCTTGAAGAGATCGCTTCTCACGTCAGCTTCTCATCCTATCACTTTCATCGTATGTTCCGAAAAGAAGTAGGAAGGAATATAGCAGATTATGTCGGAGAAGAAGGAGGAATTGCGATGGGAGAAAGTAATACATCCTCTGTTAAAGGCTGGTTCATGAGCGGCAGTCATCCGATAGACTATGAGATGGGGATTGAGCGAACGATCGTGCATCAGGGAAGCACATCCGGCTATCTGCCGAGCATTAACCCCCGTGAATGAGGGTGGTTTTGGCACCATGATGCATGAGCAATCGACCTATTGCTGGCAATACGAATTGGAATCATTATGCCTATGAGATGCAAGGTGAACCTGCCAATCTTTCCTTTGAGGAGTGAGGCTGTGCTAAGCGAGAGCACTGTAATTCCCTCCAAATTAGACAATACAAAAGACGGTCATCGATATCGCTCGATGCCGCCCTTCGAGGTTACACAGATTGTATTGTACACCGTTCACTATACGTGTTCACTGATCACCGATGTCTCACACAGTCCAGTGAGTAATAGCTCTAATGGAGAGCGTCTTGCTGAGCATTGCTCTGAAGGAACTCTTGTAGCCGTGCCAACTGCAACAGGTGATGCCTGTAATGCATCTCGATCAGCAAGAACCATTCCTGCGCATGTAAGGCACCCAGACTCGGATGAACTATCTTATGTTCTTCCAATGCTTGAATTAACCCCGGCTCGGTATGCTTCATACGCTCAACGACACTGCGGAGCCCCTCCAATAGCTGCTCCTTATTCTCCGGCTGGCGCGGGGTATATTGCGGCGATGCTGGTACCCGGATTTGAATAGGTGGAAAGCTGCCTGACTCGAACACCGCCTTGCCCTGCTCCGTCTTCTGCCCCATAGGCATCCAAGTCTCCTCACCACTGGCCAAGCATTGGTCAACGTACTGCAGGTGAAGATATTGCGCCGACTGAATCAAATGGACATACATTTGTCCGATAGACCACGTCTCCTCATCAGGTTTGGAGCGCAATTGCTCCAGTCCAAGAGAGTCTAGCTCCATAATATACCTCTCTACCGTTGCTTCAAATGCTGCCAGGACTTCCATTGTTCTTCTCATTATTTCAACACTCCTATCTATTTGCGTTAATACCAATATAAAAAAACACTACTGACAACAGTATGTCAGTAGCGTTTAGACATCTTCTCGACCTCTTGCCGTACGCGCTCGCGGAAGGACTTCGGTTCCAGCACCTCGACATCCCCTCCCCAGCCAAGGATGTAAGGGAGCAGCTCTTCAGCTTGTCTGACGCGAAAAGTGACCAGAGCCTCGTCCTTTCCCTCCTCCATTGCTTCCATGTAGAAGCTTCCTGATTCTACGATCTTGTCGGTAATGCTCCGATTCACCCTTACCGCGACGGTTACGTGACGATCATCCGGCGGACGGTAATGATTCAGGTCGAACCCTGTCGGGATAGCGAAGCCTTCTTCCAGTAGGGTCAACTCCGTCATTCGGGACAATCGGAAATGGCGAAGCTCCTGTCTTACATTGCAGTGCGCAATCAACACCCAATATCCCCGAACAAGCGCTAGTCCGTACGGATCGACCTTTCGCCAGCTTTTCCGATTCCCGCCTGCTTCCGATATTCTCTTTACATACCCGAAGCTTACTTTACGCCTATTCATAATCGCATGCCGGGCTATTGTGAGATAATCCTTTTCCTTCCGGCCAGTTATCGGCTCGTCAACATGAATTAGCCGCATAGTCTCACGTATGCGTCTGGACTCCACTCGTACGGGCTCAGGCAATACCGCCTCAATTTTGCGTCGTACCGATTGAGCTACACTTCCAAAATCAGCATCCAGCCTCTGATCCATGAAATCCGTACCCATGAGTAAAGCAACAGCCTCTTCTGTCGTAAAACCGATTGGGGGTAGAAAATAGCCTTCCAGCAATGAATACCCCTGTCCGGGAGCCCCGAAGATCGGAACCCCCGCCTCACTTAATGCTTGAATATCACGGTAGATCGTCCGAACACTTGTCTCGAACTGAGCCGCCAGATCCTCTGCCCTCAGCATTTTACTCCGCTGCAGCTCGAGCGTGATGGCAAGCTGTCTTTCGGTCTTATTCATTGTCTTAATCCCCCGCGCTTCAAGGTCTAGCCTATTCTTAATTATTCTATCACACGGGCCACTCCATGATCATCACGCCATAGGCCGGAAGGTGTACCGTTCCGCTCACGACCTCGCCAGTAAGAAGCTCCCTGCGAGGCTCATGAAGTGCAAGCTCGGCGGGCTCGGACCCGTAATTGAGAAGAAATACGTAGCGCGCATCCTTCCCTTCGCGAATGCCTACCTCCACCTGCTCCGGCACCTCAAGCCATGATACCACTGGAGAGGTCAGTCCCAGCCGATCTATGAGCGTATCCACAACAGCTTCATTAAATGCCGCTCCGTAGTACCAAGCAGCTCCACGACCATGTACTCGCTTCGTCATAGCCGGGCTTCCTGCATAATAATCCGTAGCATAGGTAGCCACTATCTCTACGCTTGGATCCTCCAGCTGCAAAATGTCATTAAAGGCTTCGGCCACGGTATTCCGGGAAGGTCCATCACCCTCCCACTTCAGTGCCGGGGGCTGTACCGTGCCTTTGATTAGCGTGAAATCACTCACGGATATTCCGCACAATGCGGCTACTGGTCCCGGGAACGGCTGCATGCGAGCGTGACCGTGCTTATTTTTGTATCCGGTTCGGGCACCGAAGATGACTGTACCTCCCCCTGCTACATACTTCTCCAGCAGCTCTGCAGTCTCATCGGTCATAATCGCCGCATGCGGGTAGACCAGTAGTCTATATTTCTGTAATGCAGTCAAGTCTTGGTCTCGCAGATAGACCACATCTGTCGGAATATGTCGGTACTGAAGCTGCTTGTACCAAGCGTTGACACTACGGGCTGTAAGAGGGCCATGCCAGACATCGAATTCTCCGTCCCACTCATTATCGTAATCGCGCAAAATCGCTACATCAGCCGTGTATTTCGTGCCTGCAAGCGTGTGGCCGATCTCTCCAAATTCTTGCCCTACTTGGGTAGCCTCTAGTACGCGACGGTTAGGCCTGTTGTGATAGTCATTCAGACCATGCCAGTAGATTTCTGTCCCTACCGTAGCTGTACGCCAGCGGAAATACAAGACAAGGTCAGCCCCATGCAATACCGACTGGTATGTCCATAGCCGTAGTTGACCAGGACGAGGGGACGGCATGTCAATCCGATTCACCCATCCTCCAGGACCAGCCTGCTGCTCCATGATGCAGAAATTACCCGATATATCTCGCACAGCGCTTAGATTAAGGCTCCATTTCCGATCCAGCAGCGGCTTATTCTCCTGCCCCGGAAAGATCGTTGAAAATTGTGGATAAGAATCATAGGAGAAGAAATCCAGCATGGATTCGGTCAGAGCATGACTGTCCAGATGTCCAAACATACCATTAGTTGTAATCCAGTGCTGCGGAGCCAGCTCCCGAATGATATCTGCCTGGATCTGAGCAAATGAAATGGCATTATGGGAGATGAACCGCTTCTCATCCAGTGTGTGATGTGGATTAGGCGAGTCAGCCGTCGTTTTGCGCGGCAGATGCACTTGCTCCCAGTCGGTATAGGTCTGGCTCCATACAACGGTACCCCAGGCATGATTAAGGGCCTCCAGCGTTCCATATTTATCCTTGGCCCAGCCCCGGAATGCCACATGGTCTGCTTCGGAATAGAACACATTTATTTCACAATTGAACTCATTATCGATCTGCCAGCCTACGATGGCCGGATGATCCTTATAATGGTTAGCCATCTCACGGGTAATTCGGGCGCACAGCTCCCGATATTTCGCACTGCTGTAATTATAGTGACGACGCATTCCGTGCTGATAAGGAACACCATCTGCCGTTGCATTCAGCACTTCTGGATACTTGTGCGTCAGCCAAGCTGGTGGTGTCGCTGTAGGTGTGCCCATAATGACTTTCAGTTCGTACCGATGGGCCAAATCCAGTACCTTGTCGAAGAGCTCGAATTGAAAGCGTCCCTCCTCCGGCTCCAAGATGGCCCATGCAAATTCAGCAATGCGAATATATGAAATATTCATGCTCCTCATTCGCTGAAAATCATCCTCCCACAGCGCTTCGGACCAATGCTCCGGATAGTAGCAGACTCCTAATTGCAAAGCATCTAATTGAATGGATTTAGTCACGATAATTCCCTCCGTTCTTCTGATGCTACCATTTTAAAACGATTCATTGTAAGCGTATATAATGACTTTTTGCCTTGATATCATTTTTTTGCGATTTGTAACGAAGCATTTCCCAGATAAAATGATATAATTAGTAGAGTTCATAACAATAATTTCTCATTTCGAGGTACTCATCATGAGGGAGCATCTATTCTTTCCACCCCCTTCCATGCAGCATTACATCTGTTATCCAGACTTCATTGGCGGGTATAAGGACGATCCAACGCATGCGGTTCAGCGCTTGCCCCGGACGAATGACTTGAAGCTGAATCAACTGTACAATCTTCACTTTATTCTTAACGGAAGCGGCTATGTGACCTGGTCTGGCACACACTTCGAGCTTACAGCAGGAACCGGATTCTTATACGGCCCTGGCCTTCCGCAGCACTACGAGGCAGATCCTCAAGATCCCTGGGATATACGGTGGATTCACTTTGCCGCGCATGGTATGGAAGCACTGCTGGGGTCACGCGGGCTTGGAGAGGTTTGGCTGTTCGAGCTGAAGGATATCTCGGCGGTGAATCAGCGTATGGAGGAGCTGCTGCAGTTAGGCAGAGCATTTGACCTTGAGCAGGAGATTCGTGCCTCTGTCGCACTCTATGAGCTGTTATTGCACATTATCAAAGACGCGTCGCCGCTTTCATTCCCCCGAGATCCGGCCATTCCCAGTATCCACGCCACAGCCGACTATATTCGAGCCCACTGCACTCAGTCGTTATCAGTTGCTGACATGGCCGAATTCACAGGCTACAGTGTCCCTTACTTTAGCCGCAAGTTCCATCAGCTCATGGGTAAGACAGTCACGGCATATATACTTGAGTCCCGGATTCTGCACGCGAAGCAGCTGCTGGTCTCTACGAATATGACGATTAAGGATATCGCTATCGCTTCTGGCTTCTCACAGAGCAGCTACTTTATTCAATGCTTCAGGAAAGTTGTTCATATGACGCCAGAGCAATTTAGAGCGAGCTGTAGGCCCTGATTGCTGGATGAAGCGACTAGAGCTCATAGTCTCTGAAAAAGGAATATGAGAGGTCATAACGCGGACAGCAAAGAGAGCAACGAAGTTAATCTCGTTGCCCTCTTTTACCTAATGCAGTCTAGTTATTCATTGTTGTCGAGTATGACCGTGTGGGTCTCTGGAGACCACTTCACGTCTATTCCAAGCTGTTCTGCCAAAAAACGAAGAGGAACATAAGCTCTGTTCTTGTTCACATAAGGTGCTGCATTCAATGCTCCAACTGTCTCTACTCCACTAGCCTCTTTAAGTGTATAGCTTTTGGAACCAAGATTAAGCTGGATAGTACGGTTATCTTTCGCTAAGCTCACAGTGCGGCCATCCGACGAAAATGTAGTTTCGTACCCAAGCGTCTCAGCAATTTGCCGTATAGGCACCATCACGCTTCCGCCGGTGAGCTCTGGAGGCGCGTCAAACTTGATCTGCTCTTGTCCAAGTATGACCTTAATGCCGGACGGACGGTCGCTGACAGCTACCGGCATCGTAGTAGGCGCTATTTTCCTAATGACGTTATCACCTAGATCAGCTACATAGATGGTTCCATCAGATGCCACTGCTACATCCTGTGGGGTGTTAAAAAATACGGTGCGCCCCTGACCATTCTGCAATCCGGCCTCTCCAGCCTGGCTACCCGCTATCGTTGTGACATGTCCATTGTTGAGATATCTTACGACATGATTGAGAGAATCTGCGATAAGAAGGCCTCCTGACTCATCCAGAGCGATGCCTTTCGGAAAATCAAAGGCCGCAGCATGAGCTGCTCCATCCTTGTAACTCCCCGGTGCATATAATGCATTCTTGCCATAGACGGACATACCCCCGGGTGTAGGAGCACCCGCAATGGTTGTCACCTGGCCGGTAGCAAAATCAATATAACGAATCCGCTGATTCCCCGAATCGCTGACATATAAATTCCCTTTAGGATCAAGCACAAGCCCTGTAGGCTCATTAAATAGCGCCTGATTAATCGGACCGTCCTTGTAATCCCCCGCTGCAAGTACAAGTCCTGGATGATGCTCAACAACCCTGTCTGATGCAGCTGTCAGCGTAGATGTAGTCCCATCAGGCGTAATTTTGCGAATGACATGATTGAGTGTATCTGCTACATAGATAACGCCACTATTGGTTACGGCAATGCCCTGTGGGTGATAAAAGGTAGTCTCAATGCCTTTACCATCGCTCGCACCGATTTTGCCATTTCCAGCAATCGTAACAACCGCTCCCGAAGGAGCGATTTTACGGATAGCGTTGTTACCACTGTCTGCCACGTAAATGCTTTTATCAGAGCCATAAGCTAATGCCGCAGGAGCATTGAACAGGGCGCTTGCCTTGTTACCATTCAGGAGAGCACCCAAGGGTTGTCCTCCAGCATCTCTGAGCACAGAGGATGAAGGACCTGCATATGTACTGACAGCACCCGAGCTCAGTCTGCGAATCTTATGATTGCCAGTGTCAGAAATATACAAATCGTCACTCGCACCAATCACTAAGCCTGTCGGTTTCCTGAAGGAAGCTGCCAAAGCAGCCCCTTCCTGCTCACCATACATTCCGTTGCCTGCACTTACATAGGTCTGATCCATCATGCTGTTATTAGCATTGGATGGTGGAGTAACATCATCTGCTTGTACGACATTCAAGCTAAAAGCAAGAGCAGAAGCCGTGAATGCGAGGGCTGTTTTCCGTAATAAATTCATAGATACTCCTTGTGAGCTGATTTTCTGATATATGAGATTAGGTCAATTACTTCGTGAAGGTAAGGACCGGAGGCAATCCAGCGTTAGCTTCGGTTAACTCCAAAACAACCTTCCCCGTCTTATCCACGATCTTCACATAGGCCAGCTTCAGCGTCCCATCTCCACTTACAGAGAAAGGTATAGTAGCCAGCACACCATCCGAAATTGTGATGTTGGAAGCATTTCCGAACTGGGTTGCTGCATAAATGATCTCCTTCTTGGTCGCTTCAGAGCCACCTACTGTTCCAATTTGGCTTTTTACGAGGTCCACACTATTGATGGGCGCAAAATAGGATTCATTCAAGAAACGATTGTCTGGATTCATAACTTCTATGTTATTGTCACTAACAAAATGAAACTCTGTTCCATAAAAAGCATTAGAGCCCGTAAAACGCTTTAAGTGAATGGACAGGTTGAAACCCTGTGCTGTTTTCTCTTGAACCAAAGTGATACCAGGAGTAACCCGGGAATTAGAACGATCTGGTATAGCAGGTGCTGTTGTGTTCGTGTTCGTATTCGCGTTCTGTGTGCTCGGAGAACTTGAGCTTTCGTTCTTTAGCTGCTGTTTGTTCTGTTGATAGCTCGCAAGTTGATCTGCCGATAACTGAGAAATATACATTTTTTCCGCCTCACTCTGAAGTTGTTCAAGAATTGACTGATTAGCCGCATTAAGCTCTTGTTGGATGCTTAGCAGCTGCTGCATCGTTTCGCCCAGTTTGGCTTTGATTTCAGACTGAAGGCGTAGCTGCTTCTGTTCCGCTTCTATCTGGAAGGCTTCCAAGCGCAATAGCTCCTGCTCTTTTTGCTGGGCAACACCTGGATCCACACCTCCCAGCGGATTGATGGATTGAATATGATCCAAGCGAATCTTCTGATCTACATTTGGGATTTCTCGATTGACCTGATTAAGAATCTCATTCATCGCGTTCGATTGAATCTTGCCAAGGCGGACAGCCTCAGAGGCAATATTGGATACCAGGTTATTGATATTCATCAGGTAGGCATCAAGATCTTCTTGTCCCTTAATACTGATGTCAGATGAAATACCGCCGCGTTGGAGTGCCGGTTGAACTTGTTCTCCCAAAGAACGCTGCAATTGTAATCTCAGCTCGTTATTCTCTGCAGTAATAGCAGCAGCACTGCTGATCATGGCTTGTAGGACAACAGGATCCGCCTGATTGGCGAGCTTCGTTACATCCACTACAGATACGGCATCCTGTAGCTGCGCAGGCAGAGACAGGGCATTAACATTCAGCTGCTGCGTCGGTGCTATTAGAACAGGTGCAGCTGGAGATAGATCATTATTGAAGCTTGCAGCGACAAGACCTGAGGCCACGAACACCGTTAATGTACCATCGGACTGAATACCAAGATAAAGTTGAGTTCCCTTGACACGAAGTGTGGAGCCTGGTGTCTCAATGATATCCTGATCCGTTCCACCTAAAGAGGACACAGAGCTCCACATGGATCCATTCCAGAGCTTGATTGAAAAAGTATTACCAGACGCACTCTGGCTAAGCTTGGTGATGGTTGCATTCGAATTACGGCCCAGCGTTCTTTCTGATTCCGGTTGCTTGACCTTGATCGTAACACTCCCATTGTCACCCGTAATAATCTGATCTCCCTGGGATAGTCTCATATTATCAAAGGCCGGTATGGCTTGGGCTCCTCCTGCTTTGGTCACACTTACTTCACCTTTCACAGAAGCAAGATAAGCACCTCCGCTCTCAAATGCCGCTGCGCTCACGCCATAGGAGCCTGTTATCAAGAATGATATGACCAGGAAGAGCATTAAAACACGAGGTTTTTTAATCATTAGAATATCCCTCTTTTTCACATAGGAGCGTGTTAGACTCACTGAAATAATTGCTGTATTCGCTGTGTTTGCTGTTTCATGAATTCAAGTTTTCTATCTATGTTGCCAGCATGAGGAGCCTTAGCCTTCAACTCCTGTAGTATGGCTGCGCCTTCTGCAAAATGACCATTAAGCACTAGAATATCGGATCGCAAAGCGTCAGCCTTCCATAAATGGATATCCTGATCTGGAGCAACCGCACCACGATAGGTATGGAAGCCACTGGCAGCTTCTTGTACATGCTTCAAGGCATCCGCCAATAGCTGCTGGGCTTTGAGCGTCGAGATATGGGCTAGTTGAAAATGAGCGTCAGGATAGTCCGGATGAACGGCCAAAGCTTTCATGAAAAACTCTTCAGCCAGCTCCAGTTGGTTCTGGGATCTATGAATCTTACCTAGCAACATATAAATTTCTGCGATACGTCCAAATTGACGATAGGACTTCCCTAGTTCGATAGCCTTCTCAAAATAGGCTACTGCTCTTGTCTTATCCTCAGAGCCCATTGTTTCTCGACCAAGGAAATACCACCATCCTGGATTCGTTGGATCCTCCTCGGTCATTAACTCCAAAAGCTTAATGTTTCTGGTCGCCTTGTCTTTTTGGGTCTTGATCTCTGGCTTATACCCATCATGATACAATCGAATTCCAATAGGCTTATGCAGAACATTCGTGGTGAAAATCCCTTCTTGTTCTGTAGCGATTTGCTCGTGTATTCGCCCGCTATAATAAATCCCCCTGTTCGTCTGAAAAAAACGTGGAACAGAGTATTCCTGGATAAGTCCACTTTTCACGTAATTCATAAGACAAGGCTGCAATGCCGGAATCAAGGCTTCCATATTGTGATAAAGACCTGCAGCAAGACGAATAAGATCATTGTCCTCCTCGTGAAGCCATTCATCCGCATCCAGCCAGAATACCCAATCTGAGGTGACATGCTGCAGAGCTTCATTACGAAGCTCTGCGAAATTGTCATTCCATTTCAGCGTGAAAACCTTGACCTGAGGAAAAGTCTTCAAGATGGATAAAGTCTGATCTGTTGAACCTGAATCCACAACTATGATTTCATCCACCGCATGGAGAATGCTCTGAATGCACCTCTTTATGCTGCGTTCTTCATCTTTTACGATAATAGCTGCAGAGACGGTAACACTGGGAACGGACAGAAGTTGCTCGATCTCTTCACTGACTGCCTCACTGTGATTTGCGCTCTCCAGCTCACGCTTCATAAAAGGCATCCATTTCCCCTTAGGGTCCAAAAATAAGGCCCGGTCGAACAGTCGTTGTGCTGCCTGACCTTGATCCTGGTTCATTAATGCTTCTCCTAACAGCAGCCAGCCTTGACCGTCAAGGGGAAACTCCTTTACATGCCGCTTGGCTATTAACTCGGCGGATTCATAGGATTTTTGCAATATTAAGTCTGAAATCTGCTTATGCCTTTGATTCATTGCTATGTCCCTTCTAGTCGCGGTTTCTATAATCAAATTCACTCTGTCTGAGGTAGTTGAACATATTTGACTTCCGAGACTCCCTGCTCGTCCTCTACCCTGATAGCAACGACCTGTGAAGATGGCATCTCTCCAGAAATGTAAAGGATATTCTCCTCAATCCAAGCATTAGCTTCACCACTACTATCGCCCTCAAGGGTATAGGAATGGTATTCGGTACCCTCGTTCGTAAAATAGGCTTGAAGGTCGACTTGGCTGAGCTGGCCGCTTGGCGGAACCGACTCCTGAACGGTCGTATTCGCAGTAGGATCTTCAGTCGGTGCTTCCTCTGTTGCTTCTCCAGTCGGTGGTTCCTCTGGTGCTTCTCCCGTTGGTGCCTCCTCTGGCGCTTCTCCCGTCGGTGCTTCCTCTGGCGCTTCTCCCGTTGGCGTTTCCTCTGGTGTTTCTCCCGTTGGATCTGTCATGATTGGAGCCTGTCTCAACGTCATTGAAGCTTGGTCTTCTCCCATCAGCTCCACCGTATTACCAACTCCGTGCCCTTGTTCATCCCACGCCCTCACCGGAATCTCTAGCGAACCCACCAACGAACCGCTTATCGTCAATAAATCCCCTTCGATCCACATCGTCAACTGCCGATACGGTATTTGAACCACTTTCCCCCCCTCCAAACCAAAGGACAGGGGCTCATTATCTCGGTCGTGGAAGTACTCGTTCAGATCAATTTGCGTGAACCCACTACTTGCTTGAACTACACTATGCGACAATCCCTCTGGTACGAAATCCAGCTTCCCTTCCAGATCCGCGTACAGTCCTTGAGGATCTGTCGCTCGCACCGTAAAGGTTGTCGGCAACGTCGGACTTCCTGCGGCATATAGGCTCCTTCCGTACAGCTCAAGACTCAGACCACTCAGCGGATCTGGATCCTGCACTATCGCATACGACAGTGCATCCCCGTTTGGATCTTCAAACACGTAATCCAGGTAGGTTGGGTACGGGGTAAAGGTATGATTATTCGGATCGAACGTTATCATTGGCTGGCTCAGACCGATCGGCGCTAGATTCTCTCCCAGCAATTCCACCGTATTGTAGGCGATATGCCCGCGTCCATCGGTCGCTGTCACCGGAATCTCCAGCGGACGTACCACGGAGCCACTTAGCGTCAGCAGATCCCCTTCGATCCACAGCTGCAGCGGTTGGCTCAGGTGACCCATATACTCCAAAGCGAAGGACAGTGGCTCGTTATCTCGGTCGTGGAAATACTCGTTCAGATCAATTTGCGTGAACCCACTACTTGCTTGAACTACACTATGCGACAATCCCTCTGGTACGAAATCCAGCTTCCCTTCCAGATCCGCGTACAGTCCTTGAGGATCTGTCGCTCGCACCGTAAAGGTTGTCGGCAACGTCGGACTTCCTGCGGCATATAGGCTCCTTCCGTACAGCTCAAGACTCAGACCACTCAGCGGATCTGGATCCTGCACTATCGCATACGACAGTGCATCCCCGTTTGGATCTTCAAACACGTAATCCAGGTAGGTTGGGTACGGGGTAAAGGTATGATTATTCGGATCGAACGTTATCATTGGCTGGCTCAGACCGATCGGCGC